>JAEEGH010022834.1_pt1 | contig 12782 bp, 10 predicted proteins | sample 9134181 | NCBI WGS metagenome assembly JAEEGH01 (sample SAMN16246544, study PRJNA631951) | gut metagenome | biome: gut microbiome; feature: rumen; material: DP-attached | host: Bos | place: Iran: Karaj | collected 2018-10 | reverse complement strand
GGAAGCATATTTGAAAATGATGCCGACGCTTCTTGAGTATCAGCACGAAAACGGCATGTGGGGGCAGGTAATTGATGATCCGGAGTTTTGGGAAGAATCATCCTGCACGGCCATGTTCGCCTATGCCTTTATTGAAGGAATACGTCTTGGATTGTTGGACGAGGCTACATACGGCCCTGCAGCCCGAAAGGCATGGGTTGCCTTGTGCGGGTTATTGGATGAGCATGCCAACCTTGCGGAAGTCTGCATCGGGACCGACCGTAGAAACAGCCGCGAGTGGTATATGGACCGTCCCCGTTCCAACGGTGATCCTCACGGGCAAATGGCCATTATGTGGATTTGCAGCGCGCTGTTGAAATAATCACAGGCCATTTATAGTGTAATCCCGGAACATTTCGGGCTCTCTGCTTATACCCAGTGGCTTGCCGCTGGCTACTTCAACGTTGCTGATGTTGATGACTCCTTTTGCGATATAGGGATAAAGCCCCTCCTCATCCACATTGCGCTTGAATCTCCCGAAAATCATGGGACCCTGGTAGTCTTTGTCGGTCACGGCGATGTCGTCAATGACAAGATTCTCTATATCATATCTTTCCGGGAGGTAACAGGTGTAACCGAAGTCGTGCTTCCCGGCATTGGATCCGCTCAGCAGGGAAACGGTTTTGGCCCCTTCAGGAACGATGAGCCTGCAGCTTCTGACGATGAGTTCGCCTTCCCAGGAACTGCCATAATCGGCCCTGAGGGTGATGAGGGATTTGCGATGGATGATGCAGTTTTGGAGCGTCAGGCGTCCGGAGCCCACAACATTGACGCCCGTGTGCCCGAACTCGCAGTCCGTAAGGGTGACATTCCTCACCCCCTGGTGGGCATCGAAGCGGGAGAAAACGCAGTGGTCCAGGGTGAGGGCTTTGCAGAAGTTGGAAACGAAGACCCCCCAGTACTTTGTGTCGTTGATGTCGGTGGTCTGGCTGCAGTTCTCCCATTTTACGTTGACGCAGCCATGTGCCGAAACATCATAGGTCCCCATGCTGACGCTCACTCCGGCCGACCCTATGGTCTTGTAAGTCTTGTGTGCTGTGAAAAGGCAGCCACTGACCACGATGTCGGCAGCTTTGTCCAGGGACAGGAAGCCGTCGTATGGGGCGCCGTGGTCCAGTTCGCCTTCGATACAATGGGTGACGTTCTCAATCCTGACGTTGGAGCGCTCGACGGCAATTCCTCGGCAATAGTAAGTGTACTTGGACGGAGCCTGGTTGGCAATGGTGGTGAAGATGCCGCCCTTAATTACCAGAGGTTTATCGTCAATGGGGCGGGCTGTCATCCCGGTAACCTCGTCATAATCCCAGACAAGCGCCGATGAGGGCTCGATGTTGCCATCCTTGTCTGCGATGAAGAATTCCTTCTGGCCCACTCCGCTGTTCTGGTTCGCGCCGAGCCGGATGTACACTTTATGATTGTCGTTGACCACCTCCACCAGGCATCGGCCGGGAAGGGCCCTGCCAATGTTGGCCTGGTCCCGCTTCAGGCTTTCAACCCCCTCGATGGGAACTGGCTCGAGGGCGGATTCCACCCGGAAGATATTGGCTTCGCGGTCCTCGACGCCGACGTTGCTGTCGTCAATGATGAATCTGGCGGTGCCAAAATCGACATCCGTGCGGACTATGGCAGTCCCGATCGTGTTGCCTATGTAATAAGTCTTTCCGTCGGTGGCCTTGACCGGGAGCCCCTTCTCGTTGGCGGCCGCGTGGGTCGCAATGATTGCGGGGAAATCGTCCGTGACGCCGTCACCTTTCGCCCCGAATTTCTCATACGTGAGATATTTCGGAACGCCGCACGAAAATGCGAAAAAGGAGCACGCTGCGAGAAAAAGGAACTTTTTCATAAGCTAGAATTCTACAATGGCGATTGAATTGTTGCATAATCTGACGCGCACGGTGCCGTCTTCGGCCGGGAAGAGGGGAATCTCGGTATAGGTATGCCGATAGTCGGTCAGGTGACAGTACACCACCTCGCCCGGAGTGTATCCCTTGACCGAGACATGGACAGTTACGAGATTGCAGGCATTGTTATCTCCGTTGTAACGGGTGAGCATAAGCACGGTTTTGCCGTCCTTTACGGCCGCAACAGCGTAAATGTCGCCATCGCCGCCTTCCAGGGTGCATTCGCACTGCTCCCCGCGGAGCTTGTTCCAGGCATAGAATACATAATACGTGGGCATGTGCTCCCGGGTCTGGGGATCGTAGAAACCGCAGAAGGAATCCACGTTTACGCGGAAATCATAGGAGGATTCCTTGTCGGGATCCTTGCTGAAATCGGGAAAAACATCGGAAATGTCTACAAGGTGACAGCCGTAATAATCACCACACGGAGAATCGTGGGTGCGGCTGAACGGGATATTCAATATGCGGAAATCCTCCATCTGCTGCGGGTCGTCATTCATGTTTGGACCATTGTTCACAGCGTTCATGGGCTTGATGGGCCCCTTGATTACCGAGGGGGCGACGGTGGCCTTCACCAGCTGGGAAGAAATGTCCGGATGCACCTTCTGGGCCTGGGCCTGTACGCCGGCTGCAACGAGGAGCAAGGCGAATGCAAAGAGTTTCTTTTTCATAACGACTATTGAATACGCAAACATACGATTTTTCAACATTTTATGTTATATTTGAACTATGAAGATTTTACAAGCCCTAGTTTTGCTGCCCATTGCGCTGTGCGCCTCGTGCTCAAGGGAGCCCAGCATGCCGGTTCCTAGCCAGGCTCAGCTCGAATGGCAAAAGATGGAGTACAATATGTTCGTGCACTTTGGCCCCAATACTTTCAGCGGCTTGGAGTGGGGGCATGGCACCGAGGCAGAAGACCTTTTCAACCCCACCGATCTGGACTGCAGGCAGTGGGCTGCGACCGCAAAAGCGGCCGGGATGAAAGGGATTATCATTACTGCCAAACATCACGATGGATTCTGCCTCTGGCCCAGTGAAACCACCACCCATACCGTGGCGCAGAGCAGCTGGCGTGACGGCAAGGGGGATGTGCTGGCAGAGCTTTCGGAGGCCTGCCGGGAGTACGGCATAAAGTTCGGGGTTTACGTGTCGCCCTGGGACAGGAATCATCCCGCCTACGGCACACCGGAATATAACAATGTATATGTGCAGGCTCTTGAAGAGGTGCACGCCAACTATGGTCCGATGTTCGAGCACTGGTTCGACGGGGCCAACGGCGAGGGGCCGAACGGCAAGAAACAGGTATATGACTGGGATGCCTTCCGCGCCACCGTGCGCAGGCTGAGCCCCGATGCCGTGATGTTCAGCGATGTCGGCCCTGGCTGCCGCTGGGTTGGCAACGAGTGCGGGCGGGCCTGCGAAACCAACTGGAGTACCCTGGACATCGAGGGCTTCACGCCCGGTGCCGGCGCACCACCGAAGGATACCCTGCAGCGGGGCAACGTCCATGGCGCACATTGGGTGCCCGTCGAGGCCGATGTCTCCATCCGCCCCGGCTGGTTCTGGAAGGAGTCCGAGAACGATAAGGTGAAGTCCGTGGAGGAGTTGATGAATATTTGGCTGTCGACCGTAGGGCGCAACGCCCTGTTGCTGCTGAACGTTCCGCCGGACACCCGCGGGCGCATCTGCGCGGTGGATTCGCTGCGGCTGATGGCGTTCCGGGAGGCCCGCGAGGCCGTTTTCGGAACTGACCTTGCCGACGGAGCCAAAATACGCAAGCGCCACGGGGGGATGGTATGGGAGATAACCCTTCCCGAGTATCGCACCTTCGACATGATCCAGCTGCAGGAAGATATCTCCTTTGGGCAAAAAGTCAGCAGCTTTAGGGTTGATATCCAGGATTTTGATGTCGCTCTTGCTAATGGAGGATGGCTGCCCGTCGCCGAAGGCACAACTATTGGCTACAAACGTATTATCCCCATAAGTCCCTGCAAGGCCCGGCGGCTGCGGGTGGTAATTACCGGTTCCCTCGGACGCCCCGTGCCGGGAGGCATAGCGCTCTTCCTCATGCCCGGGGAAAGCAAGGACGTTGAAATCCGCATCTCCGGCCTTCACGGCCGCTTTGTCATGGAAACCGAAGGAATGAATCTCTAGAAATTGACCGCCTGGGCAAGGTTTCGTGCCTCGGGCGGGAGCACTTTTATATGCTTATTATCAATGCATTACAAAACTTCCAAGCTAAAACGCAAACTGTAGAACAAGGGGTTTAAAAGACGAGATCAGTCCTTTAGACAGCCTATCGGAACAACGAGTATGCCATCTTCTGCTCGGCGATATGGATATTCTCCGATGCCGGTTAAAACCATTAGGAAGGATGGCGCTTTCATTTTCTCCGTGTCAATCTTTCCCGCCAGTTCAGTAAGGGTGGCCACGCCATCTTTTATCAGTGTCTCACCTCCCAACTTGATCTCCACTAATCCATAGGATCCGTTCCTTAAATGGACTACCGCATCACACTCCAACCCCTCCTTGTCTCGGAAATGATAAACATCTCCACCCAAGGAATCTGCATATACACGCAAATCTCTAACAGCCATCGTCTCGAATAGGAGTCCAAAAGTATTCGGGTCATTCAATAAATCCTCTGGGCCAACACCTAAGGCGGCCACGGCGATGGAGGGATCCGTGTAATATCGGGTATCCGATGTTCGGATTGCCGTTTTGCTCCGAAGATTGGGATTCCAGGCTTTCATGTCTTCAATGACGAAGATCTTCTTCAGAGCCTTTACATAGGAAGCAATAGTCTCGTCGCTGATACCATTCTGTTCGTTGGCAGAAATATCGGCAAGTATGGTTGGAATGGTAGCTTGGGAACCCTGTTGTCGGGCATATGAGCGCATGATGCGTTTTGCTCTCTCTTCGTCACGGGAGACTCCGTCAGCACGGGAAATGTCCGTTCTCGTGATAGCCTCATAGTATTCAGTGGCGATGGTCAAAGCCGCTTTGCGTGTTTTCTTCTTTGTTGCGCTTGGCCATCCTCCGCGGCAAGTCAAAAAGGCAAGATCTTCGATAGAGATAGAAGATTTTCCATCCAGGGTATTGGTCCCACGGAACAGTTGGCCAAGCGAGACACTTCCAGAAGATTCACCCGATTCCCAAAGGGACATCGTGCGCATAGTTAGGAAGCCATATCTGGCGGCTCCTGAATGAAAGATCTTTTCACTACCAGCCGGGACAGCGGATCCTGTCAAAATGAATTGCCCGTCTTCGTCACGACGGTCCACCTCGTGACGAATGGCATCCCAAAACTTAGGAGCAATCTGCCATTCATCGATCAGTCTCGGGGTTTCCCCGGCCAACAGGAGTTTAATATTGGTATCAACCAACTGCAGATAGGTGTCCATTTTATCCGGATCATCCATATAAAGCACGCTGCCGGCAATCTGTTCGGCCGTTGTTGTCTTGCCGCAAGCCTTTGGGCCTTCAATAAGAATAGCGCCCATTGCGTCCAATTTGTCACGGAGCATGCCGTCTGCGATTCGCTTTTTGTATTCCATATAATGCTTCTATCTACCTGGCAAAGATATGAATTGGAAATGAAACAAACAAGGCAATTTGGTTATTTGGCGGAAAATCGTTTGGTTGTTCGGCGAAGTTTTGTTTGGTTATTTGGCGTGATTTCGTTTGGTCATTTGGCTGGATTTTGGGTCCAGGCTTTCGACAAGGTCCGGCTGCCCGGAGAGGAGAAGCTCCGCAGGTCTCCCTGCCGCCTTTCCAATTCCCAATACATCATCACGCTCCATACGGACAGCGAGTCCGGCATCCTTCACCTCCATCTCGACTGCAACCGCGTCGATATGGACAACTGCCTGAACAGCGACCACCTTATCGGCATCCGGGCCAAGACGGCCGCCGAGGAAGTCAACCGCCTTCGGAACTGGAAACGCACGAAGGAAAGGTTCGAGGAGAACAAGGCTCGCATCAAAAAGGATTGCCTCGCGGTTCTGTCAGGAATGTCGGCCTTCTCCTGGGAGAAATATACCGCTGCGCTGGAAGCCAAAGGATACAAGGTCAAACTGAAGATGGATGCTTCGGTGGCGGTCCGTGGATATACGATCCAGAGCGGGAACTCTGTCTATAAGTCATCCATTATCGGTCGCGAATTGACGCCCTTCCGAATCCATGAGACCAGAGTTATGCCCTTTTTTCGTAACTGTTGATTCTGTCCGTTTTTTGCTATCGTCGTGTTCTCATATTCTAAGTCGGATAGGATAAGAATGCTTGCATGAAGACTCTGCTTTTAACTATTCAAACTAGAATCCTATTAAGACTCTTATCTCAAGAACAAGAAGCTTTCTTTTGATAGTACAAAGCGGAATTACAATCCATAAAAATGAATGAGCGCATTATGCCATAATCTATTCGTATACTAAAGGATTCTGCAGAAACACGATGATGGAACTAAAGCTTGTAAGTCAATTTATCTGAACAAAAACAAAGGAAAGCAGTAAAACTGAATAAGAATCGTTAAATTTGTAGTCTTAATAAAGGCTATTTAGTTATGAAAGAGTCTATCATTATTCAAAATGTCGGCCCGCTGAAAGAGATTGAAATTGATAATATCAGGCCATTAACAGTTCTGATAGGTGAGTCAGGAAGCGGTAAGAGTACTATGATGAAGATTATCGTGCTTATGCGGTATATCTATAAGATGCTAAATATACGTTGGTATCTAAAGAATTCCGGTGTGAGTAAGTCACCATTTAAGCTTAAGATAAAAAGTCTGATAAGTGACGACTTGACTCAATATCTGAATGGTAATAAGGAAGCATATATTCGGTACGCCGCCACAATAAACAACCACGAATATGTGGTAGAGTATAAAGACGGAGATTTGAATACTAAAGGCGCATCGGATATTCCCAATGAGGACCTGTACTTTATGAAGGAATCGTGGATTTCGGAATCTCGCTCTATAATACCAATGTGGAAGGCCAAGTCGGCCATAAACAAAAAAGCTGAGCTGGGATTCTATTTTCACGAAACTTTGAGCGATTTTGAAAAGGCTACAGAGGCAGTAAGAGACCTCTCGCTTGACTTTATTGGAATGAATCTGCATGTAGAGGGACAGGATGGAAAAAGAAAATATTACCTTGTGCCGCAAGACGGTGAGTACGAACAAATTGAATTAAAATTCGCTTCATCAGGAATGCAGACAGTCACTCCATTAGCTACGCTATTACATTACTTTGCTCAAAAGTATTCATTTAAAGAGGCAGGGAAACGATCTATCTTAGAATACTTGTATGAACAAGACAGACTGTCATCTTATCGGCCAGAGATGGAAATAATGGATTTGCACAAACAGGTTCATGTTCATGTAGAGGAACCGGAGTTGAGTTTATATCCAGATGCGCAATGTGAGCTGCTGGAAGCCATTGTGGAAGAAGTTTTTGTAAAAAAGACCGCAGATAGGGAAATGGGGATAATGATTGCAACCCATAGTCCGTATATTGTCAATCATCTCAACCTTCTAATGCGTCGCAATGGCAAAGCGGCAGAAGATTTGGTGTCGCTTGATGCGGACAACGTGGAAGTGTACGAAATTCTTGACGGGAGTGTTGTTCCTCTGAAGACGCTAGAAGAACGACCAATTATTGATACTCGAGTTTTGTCGGACCCGATTGCCAGAACGTATAACGAACTCAAGAAGTATTGATTGTGGGGCGATGGAAAAACTGTTGAAAGGTGATTTTGTAAGCGTGATAAACAACTCCCGTCGCAATAATGCGCCTGAGTGGACAACGCTGCCACAAGTGCGAATAGAGGACATTGACGAATACACGTTTGACGTAATTGATCCACAGGACGATGCTCAAACGGTGAAACGCCCATTTGGTGAAGGGACGGCATCATACGTGAATGGCGAACCCAATATGCCATATAAACTCCACGTGGTTTGTTATGACATTTATCTCCACCAGTTTGTGTTTGATGACGGGCAGGGACATCCCGAAGTGAGTCTCTTTAAAGACAACACGAAGATGGCAGATTTAATTGTATATGACAGAGAAGAGAGTCACAAGTGGTTTGTCGTTCATGAACTTAAAAAAGGAGCTGTAAAAAACAAGCGCAATCTTGCCCAAAAACAACTAAATGCAACAGTTAATATGCTTTTCAAATCTACAGATATGAAAGCATTTATCGATGGATTCAGCAACAAATGGTGTATTTATTCAGCGAAGGATGAGCGTGTTCTTGCAACGCCTAACGGAATCGCAGATGCTTTTTTGGAAGTTTATGAAGTGCTTCCAGATCCGAGAGAGTTTAACTATGGTGTTATCAATCGATTCGGATTCCGTGCTTTTGAGACGAGTAAGGTGATATTGGAATAGTTGTTCCGGTATGAACTGCCTGGACACAAACATGGGTTCCGCTAAGGACAACATGAGTAGTCCCGTGCATAATTGGTATAAACTCATGCAAGGGCTTTAACCTATTCGCACCAGGGACGAATAATTACTAAAATCGCGCCAAGTCGCCAAAATGTCGCCAAAAATTGACACGCAAAAAGAGCTAACCGCTGAAAAATCAGCAGGTTAGCTCTTTTTAGGGTGCCCCGGGCGGAGCCACGAACTATCTGATAGAAGTATTTAATAATCAAATGAATCTAAGTCTATTAGAAAACAATACTGAAACTATACTGAAACAATTCTGGCAGTTAGTGGCTTAATTTGGCATTTTAAAAGACAGGTATCGCACTTTCATCTTTTGTGGTCGAACCCTTTCTGATAATACTATTTGACATTCAGAGTTGTCTTATCTGGCTTAGTGTAGGCTTTGCCTAAAAGAATAGAATCAACTTCGTTAAAGACGACAGATGGATCAAAGAGTGTATTGGCCGGGAATTGACCATATCCATATGCCCACAAAAACAATTCTGCACCAAGTTGTGACGGCCTAAGAATAATGCCACCATCATCCTTTATTCCAGGGAAGTGTTTCTCTAGAGACTCTTTGGGACCATATCGAAAACTATCAACAAGAGAAGCATTGTGTAGTCCCCAAACTGAATGCTGCATAATAGAAATAAAGCTTTTCATTTCAGACACAGAAAAAGCCATAGCATCAAAATATGTTTTGAATGGAATAAACACCTCCATTCGCCCACGATCGGTGGCATCTCCGATATTGAGTTGTTGCCCCACAAACAATCGTCTTATTTCCATGTATATCAGGTAGTGGAGACGAATCTGATAGGCAGTTAAACTAGTGATGATACCAGAATAATATGCACCTCGATCATCTCGAGGGCTATCGTTTCTTGAAGAAGCCAATACTCCTCCGAAGTACTCTGCTTGTAATTCTTCTTCACACCAGGCACCATTCTCCAATATACTCTTTATAACCTTTGGCGAAACTGAACCGGCATCATTTATTCTATCCCCAAGTTTCTTGTCGGCTTTTTTTAAAATGGAGGCGATATTCCGGTGCATCTTCTCCGTATATAGTTTAAGATTATTGCCAATATAATCGAGACTTGGCCCCAGAACCTTTTTGATTAATTCTACTCCACCGAGAGTAGTTATTATTGTTGTTACGTCCATATTTAAAACCATTTTACTTTATCATAAAATGTGCTCCAGAAAAACTGGAGACACGCAAATATAGATGATACTCGGTGAAAACAAGAAAAAAGATATCAACATAATTTGTGTAAATATTGTTTTATTTGCTTGATAATAAATCTGTTAAACGCTTTCCCTCTGTTGAAAACTTTGGGCAATTTGGTCCGATAGCGGACAAGTAAGATCACCTTCCCTTGCAAGAATGACGTATAAACGGTATATTTGCCAATGTGGTTGTCACGAATGCAGATAACCCTTTTTTGAATTATCGGACGGCCAATTGGTTGCTGCCCTTCAATGCTCCGCAGATTTTTATCCTCCCTTTCCATCGGGGTCTGACTTGGAGCTAAGTTTTTGACCGATTGGAAAGGGACTGATAACCATGGAGCAGAATTTTGACTCCAACACCAAGACCTATGATGGTCTTCTTCGCCTTGGGTATGTCGCCAATCTTCGCGGCGCAGCCTACCTAAAAGAACTGCAAGAGGTCTTAAATGGGACCGAAGAAGAGCCGTCTTCCCAATCGATTAGGGATCGGGTCAATGCTGCAGAAATCATTTTCATCAACCGTTCTGGATATCCTCAGGATGCCGCTGGTCGGAAGATTACCGAGAATCGCGCCGTGTACAAGGCTTTCGACACTGGTTACAAGAACGTGAACGGGGAGGCCGTTTATGGATGGTTCGAAAAGGACCAAGATACTGGTCGTTTTATCGGAGTGGCATGGGGAACCATGCAGCAACTTCGCGCCTATGCCAGAATTCGCTCTTTTATCGCGAAGAGCTTCCGGATGGGCGATTTCTACTTCGAGGACATTGATGCGTGCCAGACCTTCCTAGACGATATTGCTGGCAGTACGATTCCCGAGAATTGGCGGTTCAAGAACAAACCTTCTGCGCTTAACCACCCCATTCTCAAGACCTACTTGGAGACCATCTTTGTTAAACTCAAGCGAGAAGGGAAGGTGCTAAAAAGCCCGGACGGTAAGCACATCATGTTCAATTCGAACCTGCTGGACAAGTTCTTCCATGCTCTCTACATCATCGCAGAAGTAAAGGAAGCGGAGGGGATTGAAGTGTATCTAAACCCGATCCGCACCGCAGAAGAGAGCTATGCAACGCTCCGGAAATACGGCTTTGAAGGACAGAAGCCAGAACCGCCAGTATTCTTTACCGATGTTAACGAGGTCATCTATAATACCTCCCCGGACTGGCGTATTGACAAGGATTATAGCTCGCTCTCGCATATTATTGAAGAGCGCAACTATCGTTTCCCCGAAAAGGTTCGTGGACTCAGCTCAGATCAGTTAGCCCGAAAGCTCTATGAAGCCATCGGATACGCCCTTGCCATCGCCCAGCGGAACTACAAGTACATTGTTCCCATTTACTACCCTCGTATGGACGACATATGCTTCTTGATGCCCATTTTCCTTGAGGGGACATATTCGGCCTCGCCGGATTTCGCGCTTGTTCTGCAACGGGACAAGAAAAATAAAATGTATATTGCCAAGACTATTTTGGATCTCGAGACCGGATATCAGGATGCGCGGCTTATCGCCAAGCCAGACGAGTCGTGGCTCAATCCCGTTACGCTGAAATAACAGAGTGCCCCACCGATATTCAGAACTGGGTGTTGGTCAATAATTCGTTGTTATTTGTAAATACCACAGATTTTGTGTGTCATAAATTATTGGGGTCATGGATGTTCAGTATCCTTTCGCCTGCGATGAAGAGGGTCGTCTGATAGACGTTTTGACTATCGATATAGAGCATCGATATGACCATACTTATACTTGTCCGGAATGTGGACAAGAGATGCGACCGCGCCTTGGTAAGAAACAGGCACATTGTTTTTATCATTTTCATTGTGTGGCCTGTGAGTCCGAATCGTATGTTCACCGCGTTGGCAAGGAGCTTTTGTATAAACGCTTCTATGATTCGAATCGTCCTTTCTTGATTGAGTTTGATCAGGATGTTCTGTGTGACCAGTGGAGTTCCTGCCAGTTTCGTGATAATCAATCGTCGGTATGTAATACCCTCCGCCGGCCAAAGCGGCTTGATTTGAAGGATTGGTATGACACGGCTGAAATAGAAAAGGAACTCGTTGTGAAAGACGCCGGTTCGTTCCGAGCCGACGTGATGCTGTATAGCAAGGCCAATAGTAAGCGTGCGCCCTTCTTCCTGGAAGTTTGCTATAAGCATCCTTGTTCCGAAGAGAAGAAAGCCTCTGGTATCAAGATTCTTGAACTGAATGTCAATGATGTGAGAGAGCTTTCTAAAATCCTTACAACCGATTGTTTCAAGGCGACCGAACCATTGAGTGTAAATTCTTTCCCGGTCGTGTTCTATAACCTGAAAGAGGCGACCGTCGCTCGGCAGGAGATTCTCACGGAACTTGCCTGTGATGTGTCGTTTATTCCCTGTACAAAGGAATATCAGTTGCACCATTCTACAATTTTTCGTGTGATCTTTTTCCCATCTGGAAAGAGTTTTAGTCATATCATTCTTCCCGATGAACCGCATGATGTTCGTGCTTGGTTTGAAGTTACTTATGACCTCTCAAGATTGCCGAAGCGATTTGATGTACGGGAGCTTCTTGCGAAACACGAATCTGAATTTAGGGATTGTGAGATGTGTTCAAGTTGCTTCAGCAACGATCTCGATAATACTTGGTGTCGGGTGAATGGTTCCAAAAGAAAGGGGACGTTCAACCCGGATAAAGCGAAGACTTGTCCCAAGTTTTGCCCAAGAGGAGAGAGTATAGAGCCCTTTTATTTTGATCCACCTGTAGATTATGACGCTTTGATCCAAGGGGAAGATTATCAAGTATGGGTAAATCCAAGAGCCAATGGGCGGTTTCTTTCGTTTTTTCTTCTGTCAAATTAGTGGCGACGGCGCCCGAAAACTGATATAACATTCGAGCGGGTTCGATTCTTTCCAAAAGGCACTAACTACTGTTTCAGTAAAATACTGTAACTATCGTGAAATAATAGTGTCTTCCTATGGCATTCTGTGCCTTTATTTGTCGTCATGGAAAAATGTTCAATTAGCTGTCTATGATGCATTTAACTGAAAAAGGATGCCATAGAATGACATCCTTTCGTGCCCCGGGCGGGAATCGAACCCGCACGGCCGTTTCGGGCCAAGGGATTTTCGTACCACTGTGGCTTTCGCCATCAGGCGTGCCTCTCGGCGAGCCTGTTTGGGGTCTGGAC
>JAEEGH010022827.1_pt1 | contig 12786 bp, 15 predicted proteins | sample 9134181 | NCBI WGS metagenome assembly JAEEGH01 (sample SAMN16246544, study PRJNA631951) | gut metagenome | biome: gut microbiome; feature: rumen; material: DP-attached | host: Bos | place: Iran: Karaj | collected 2018-10 | reverse complement strand
ATCCAATCAGGTAATAATTGTTCAACTTAATATTAACTTACCGTATGCAATCATTTATTGAGGATTTGCAATAATAACTTCGAATTTGTTGGGATAAGGCGATAGTAAGCTATACCGTAAGATAGTATTGACTCCTCAGAGCAATTATCGTATCATCAACTCAATTAAATAAAACAGACGCCCATTGCTACCGAGTAGTGGGATTTACGTCATTCCTTTACCGTTAGGTCTTAGCAGGTAGGGGAATGGCGTTTTTAGTTTTGGAGGTAGATTTATATGAGATGGATTTATTTGCTGATTGCAGGTGCGCTTGAGATTACCTGGGCAGTGGCTATGAAAATGTCGAATGGCTTTACTGTGCTGATTTCTTCGATAATTACCGGCGTGGGTTATATAGCCAGTGCTGTTTTCCTGGCGATTGCATTAAAGCAACTCCAGTTGGGAACAGCCTATGCTATGTGGACTGGCATGGGAATTGTGGGAACGACCTTATTTGGAGTATTTCTTTTCCATGAGGAATTGTCTGTTCCGCAGGTTATCTGTGTTATCCTGATTGTAGTTGGAATAGCGGGACTTAAGATTTTGGCGAAAGATTGAGGTGTAAAACTGAAAGGGAGGCATATAAAATGGAACTGAAAAGAATAGAGCATGATCTGACTGTTTGCAAAGTGCGAGATGTATCGGATATAGATATGTCATCTGAGTTTTATTTTGTGGGAAAAACAGATGAAGAAATATCTTTGGTTTGTAAAACGGAGGATACTCCAGCTGATACAGTTGAGCGAGATGATGGATGGAAAGGTTTTCGTATCCAGGGAACGCTGGATTTCTCCCTGATTGGTATTTTATCAAAACTTTCAGGTATTCTTGCTGACCATAAAATCGGAATCTTTGCGGTTTCAACATACAACACTGATTATATCCTTGTAAAGGAAGAAAACTTTGAGAAGGCTTTGGATGTTTTGGCTTTTGAAGGATATACGGTGGTATAAATCGGAAGTTATCTCTGAAGATAAGGCGTGCAAAGAAAATGCGGCCAATGTGAAATAAGAATCCCTATTTTACCGTTTTTTGTCTATTTTCAGATAGGCATCTGCACTATAATTTATCTTGTAAGGAAGAACTTACAGAAGGAGACATAAAAGTATGACGCCTAAAATTTGGTTATTCGTAGTATTGATTGCAGTGCTTGCGCCTGTTTATCTGTTGTTCGGGGTAGCTACTTCCAAGAATGTTAAGGAAATGTCTGAAAAGAACAAGGAAGAGTATGAAAAAAACAGAACAAAGCACAGATACTTGCTTCTTGGACAGAGCTGGGGAATGGGTGTAGGTGTTGCTGTTGGTTCAGCCATAAGTTATTTTTCGACTGGGAAGGTTTCAACAGGGATATGTCTGGGAATAGGACTAGGCATGCTTGTTGGTATGATGATTGGTGCCATGAAAGATAAGATGAACATGGAACAGAAAGCAGAAGATGTTGACCTTTAAAGAAGGACATAACAAAGAAGTATCTATACTATTACTGTACTAAAACAATTAGGAAGCAAGATAAACAATTGTGCTGATGCTAACACATAAAATCGGAAGATAAATACTCCGGATTCTATCTTCCGAGTTTGTTCTTGCGGTATTTGCCAGGAGAAATATGATATTGTTTCTTAAAGACTCTGCAAAAATAGTCAATACTGTTGAATCCACATTCCGTAGAAATGGTATTAATTTTCTTTTCAGTATCAGATAGTTTTGCGGCAGCAACTTTAAGCCGATAAGATATAAGATAGTTTACAGGTGTAATATGAAGATATTTGTTGAATAGATTCAGCGCAGTACTCTTGCTTATACTGGCCTTGGCAGCGATATCTTCAAGAGTGATTTCTTTGGTATAATGTTCATGGATGAACTGCATCATTATCTGAAGCCTCGACAGGGAAGCAGCGGATGAACTCTGCTTCTCGTCCAAACAGTCAAAGTCAATACTTTTATGTATGTTCAGCCATAAATGTTGCATGAGAGAAGAGACGAGAAGTTCATTATCTTTCTCATTTTTATGGATGCTGATAATCTTCTGAAAGTCAGAAATGATGGGAGTGCTTGCCGGGTTTGCCTTATTAAAAACAAGATACTGGATATTTGAGTTTATTATGGGACGCACATATTTTTTGTAGATCAGGCTTCCTTCGGGAGCAATAAAAGATGGCATGCAAAGGAAATTGGGTATGGATGCTGCACAGGACGAATGAAACTTGTGCAGCATTTTTGTGTTTATAAATATTGCGTCGCCTTCCGATAGAGTTAATTCCTGATCGCCTATCCACATGGTCACATAGTCGCTTTCAACCAGGACAAATTCAAGTTCAGTGTGCCAGTGCCAGTCAACACAGTTAAAATCAAACTGCTCCATGTTTTCATAATAGAACTGAAATGGATACTCAATGCTGCCATGGCTGGCTGTTTCCATCAGGTTGTCATCTGTGATTATGTGTGGATAGGAATTGCTGAAAAACAATGCGAGGACCTCTCTTGCGATATAGTTCAAAAACTATACGATTTATTCTAGTGTTTTTTATGAAATTATACCATATAATCCAATAGAAATGAAAAATAGTGTAACAGAGAGGAATCGAAATGTCTGATTACAGAAAAACAAAACTTGCCTGTTATCTTGGATTTATAACCCAGGCGATAGCAGCAAATTTCGCACCGCTTTTATTTTTGAAGTTTCACAAAGACTATGGGATATCCCTTGGAAATATTGCTCTTATATCAACGGTTTATTTTTTTACACAGCTTCTTATAGATCTTTTCTGTGCAAAGTTCGTTGACAGGATAGGATACAGGGTCTCTATAGTAATATCGGAAGTCTGTTCGGCTGCCGGTCTTATAGGACTAGCCTTTTTACCGGATATGTTACCAAACACATTTGCAGGAATACTTATCAGTGTAACAGTATATGCCATGGGATGCGGACTTATCGAGGTGTTGGTCAGTCCGATTATTGAAGCTTGTCCTTTCGATAATAAAGAAGCGACGATGAGCCTTTTGCATTCCTTTTACTGCTGGGGTGCTGTGGGAACCATAGTGATATCAACTGCCTTTTTTGCGTTATTTGGGATGGACAGCTGGAGATGGCTGGCAATTCTCTGGGCATTGATACCAACATATAATATTTACAATTTTGCTACATGTCCGATAGTCCCGATAGTAGAGGACGGTAAAGGGATGGGCATAAGGCAGTTGGGAAAAAGACCGCTCTTCTGGGTATCGATATGTCTTATGGTCTGCGCAGGGGCATCAGAACTTGCCATGGCCCAGTGGGCATCAGCATACGCTGAAGCTGCTCTTGGGCTGTCTAAAGCTCTTGGGGATCTTATGGGACCATGTATGTTTGCAGTTACCATGGGAATAAGCCGTATCATATATGGAAAGTATGGAGAGAAGCTTGATCTGATGAAATTCATGGTTGCTTCAGGAGTTCTTTGCGTTGCTTGCTATCTTATGGCATCTCTTTCAGCGAATCCAATCATAGGTCTTATTGGATGTACTTTATGCGGTTTTTCTGTTGGGATCATGTGGCCGGGAACAATAAGCATCTCATCAAAGAAATTTCCCACAGGTGGAACAGCGATGTTTGCACTCCTTGCTATGGCTGGCGACCTTGGAGGCAGTATAGGACCTGCTATTGTGGGAAAGGTTACACAGTATGCCGGGGATGATATCAGAGCCGGCATGGGAGTAGGGCTTATTTTCCCGATAGTTCTTATAGCTATGCTTTTCATAATGAGTAAAGCAACAGAAAGGCATAACTGAGCGTAAATAATATCGGAATATAAAAGTAGCGAATGTTGAAAAAATCTGCAGGAATGACTCAAAGTATGTCACGAGTAGCAAAATGCATCGACAATGGGCCAATGGAGGGATTTTGGGGAATAATCAAGCGTGAGAGGTATTATGGAAAAAGATTCAAAGATAAAGCTTCACTGGTAATGATGATTGAGGAATATATCGAATACTATAACAATAGACGATTGCAAAGAAATCTAGGTGTTCTAACACCTATAGAAAAACATAATAATTATTTGATAGCGGCATAAAAAACTGCCATCAGAGAGAAAAACTGATGGCAGAAAAGTTTTTATTTTTTAATTGTCTACTTGACGGGTAGCGGTTCAGGAAATATTTTTATTCTGTCTTAAGTTCTTACATGTACTTAGTCGTCAATTGCAATTTCAGGATACCAGTGCTCATATTTCCAAAAGGCTGTTTATTTAAATAATTCTTCACCAGTTATCACGGACTGCAATTCTCCTGAATACTCATTTTCTACAACCCCATAATTGGTTATCAATGTTGGATGTATAGCATTTTGGGTTTTAGTATCAAGCAAATAATCCGATATCTTACGTTTCATGTCTCTGTCAAATGCAGCATCAACATAATAATTCGATTTCGAATACTTTGTTTCACATACATTTGTGATCTGATCATCTCTAGCAATCAGAAGGTCAATCTGAGATCCTTGTAATCCCTTTTTCTTATCAGCTTTACACTGCCAGGCATTGACATTTGTATGCACTCCGGCTATTCCCAACGCCGCCTTGATCTGAGGGACATGCTCCAGGCACACCCGCTCAAAAGCTACTCCACTCCACGCATTAATCTTTGGACTATTACTCTGAACCTGCCAGTAGTGTTCATCATATGTATTGTTTTTTAAACATCGCAGATAAAAAAGTGTATGGTTATCTATCAATTGAAATATCGCATTACGCTCTTTATAGCCAGCTGGTATATATTTCCTTATAAATCCGCAATCCTCAAGTTCCTGCAGTTTCTTAGAAAAATCGCCCGAGCTGGCTATTCCTGTCTTTTTACATATATCTGCTCTGCTAATACCTTTGTTCTCTGCACTTAATGCTTCTATTATCTTTATGTACTGATCAGGTTTTTTAAAAAGTGCTCTGTACAGATTATTATATTCTTTTCTAAGCGGAGCATCTGCCGAAAAGAACAGTTCATCTATATTCTGTGGAAGACTTCTACCTTTCTTTAGCAGACTCCAGTAATAAGGAACTCCACCCATGATCATGTAACACTGAATAATCTGGTGTCTGTTTAGCAGTATTTTTTTTGTATGAAGATACTCCTCGCATTCCTTCAACGTGAATGGTTTCAGATGTATCTGTCCCGTCAGCCTGTTGTGTAATCCGCCCTTGTCATTCACTATTTTTTCCATAATCCAATAGGTCGCTGATGCACAGATGATCAAAATAACATCTTTCTCTTTCCTTGCTGTTGCCCAGCCATTCCAGAAGTGCTCAAGTTCGGTAACCAAGCCGCTGTCTTTGGTATCCATCCATGACAGTTCATCAATAAAAATGACTTTCTTCTTCTCCTTCGAGTTTTTTATTACTTCTTTGAGTCCATTAAATGCTTCTGCCCACGATGTAAGTCTTTTACCATAGTCATATCCAGCTTCTGACAGAGATTCACTAAACTTATCAAGTTGTTCCTGTTTCTGCGTTTCAGCACTCTTTTTCTCATCGTTGCCAACACCGGTATGCTGAAAGGTAAACTCATACCCAAAGCTTTCCCGGATCAGATATGTTTTTCCTATTCTTCTTCTCCCATAAACTGCTATAAATTGGGGTTCTTCCTCATTGTTCAACGACTTGAGGAACTTGGTTTCAGTATCTCTTCCTATCATATTTTCCACCATTTCTTCCATAACTCTCCATTTTAAAATAGTTGTGGAAATTTTATGCCTTAATTGTAACTCTCCTGAAATCAAATGTCTACATCATTTCCATAACCTTGTTTTAAATTATAGTTGTGGAAATAATGTATGTAGGCTATTTTCTATTTTGTAGTTGACGTTAGAACGCATGTTTGCTATAGTTAAAACACAAACATTTGTTCTGTGGGGGCTACAAATATGTCAGAATTGAAAGACGTCATAACTTCATACAACAGCTTGTCATTCAGTGACCGCATAGTGTTTTATACAACCATCTCCAATGACATTCCTCTTACTGATGACATTCAATCATTTCTGATCAAAAACCGTCTGGATGGTAATTCCTGCATTTATTGCAACGGAATGCATGTCGTGAAAAACGGGAAGCGGAGGGACGGTACACAGCGGTATCTGTGCCGTGACTGCCACCGGTCTTTTATACCGAGTTCTGACTCCATCACTTCACGTACGCGTAAGTCTGTATTCGTATGGGCAGCATACCTGAAATGTATGCTGGAGCAGAGGACATTAAAGGAAACATCTGAAGAATGCCATATATCAATGAGTACTGCCTTCACATGGCGGCACAAGATACTGGACACATTAAGCGAACTGACGGAGAGAACTTATCTGACAGGCATCATAGAAGCAGACGAAACATTTTTCAATGTATCTTACAAGGGGAACCATAAACGAAGCCGGCATTTTTCCATGCCACGGGAAGCACACAAACGCGGGAACGACGTCCGAGTCAAGGGCCTTTCTGCGGAGAAAGTGTGTGTGCCTTGTGCAGTCAGCGATACCGGCATTTCTTATTCAAAACCGGAAAAACTCGGAAAGATAAGTTCAGAATGCATCAACCGTGTTCTTGGCAAAAAGATTGCGCCTCACGCCACACTCTGTACAGATAAAGAGCGTGCATATCTGGACTTTGCCTGTACAAATGAACTGAAACTGATACAGATGGATACCGACTGCCGTACCACATTACAAGACGGCAGGACATATGACATCCAGCGGATCAATGCGTATCACAGCAGGTTAAAGACCTTTATCCGCAGATTCCATGGCGTGTCAACAAAACACCTAGGGAACTACACTGTATGGAATGACCTGTTGTCCGGTAACCATAGAAAAACAGAAGAATTCACAGGACAGTTGTGGGGACAGCTGCTATGTGCCAGGATCACGAGGTATTGGCATGATATCCCGCGCCGTCCTTCGTTGCCTGCCGCTGCATGAAGACCATGCAGGACAAACATGTTTTTCAATACAGGGAAGGTGACAGGATATCATGATACTGACTGAAAATCACAGGATAAAACGAAACAGGCATAAGGAGCTTTTCAAAAAGATAGATGCATACTGCTACTGCGCAAAAAATCTGTCAAACTCCGTGCAGTACCTGATCTGCCAGTGCTACCGCATCCACAGGAAACTTTGTAATGAAGAGATGACTGAGCCCTGGGAACAGGAAATGCTTGATGACATTAACAATGCTATCGCTGCATACAATGCCGGGAGAACTGAAAAGAAACAACTGAAGCTCATTGATGCAGATAACGGTTTTATCGCAGATGCGTATTTTCTCAGCTGGCATATGAAGACAAAAGAAGTATACAAAGCTATGCCCTATGCTACCTGCAGTCAGATATGCATCCAGGAAAAATGCAGAGAGTGGAAGTCTTTTTATAAAGCCAGAAATGAATACAATAAAAACCCTGACAGATTCCTGGGCGCACCAAGAAGACCGGGATATCTGGATCCGGCAAAGGGACGAGGCTCTCTTGTGATCACCAGTCAGAATTTCTCCATCGCAGAGGATGGGCTGATAACCATGCCGGGATTTTTAAAAGGCATAAAGATCAAAGCAAAGCACAGGCATGTAAGGCAGATCCGTGTCAGAAGCGATAAAAACAGTATTCATATCATGCTCATGTATGAACAGGAAACCGCTATACAACGCATCAGCGGAAATATCATGGGAATCGATCTTGGTGTGGACAACCTTGCCACAGCCAGTCTGTCATCAGGAGGTGCACCTGTAGTCATCAACGGACGCCCATTAAAATCCATCAACAGGTACTATAATAAAAGAAAAGCCCATTTACAGGAAGTGGCCAAAAGGAGCAACAGACTGGATATCACAGACAGGATTAAGCGACTTACTAAGAAGCGTAACAATAAGGTCAAAGACTATCTGCACAAAACAAGTCGCAAGGTTATCGAGATCGCCCAGAGAAGCGGCGTGAGTCATATCGTCATCGGCAACAACAGAGGATGGAAACAGAAAGTGGACCTGGGAAAACGAACAAACCAGACCTTTGTATCCATTCCATACAGGATGCTGATCGACATGATCTGTTATAAAGCAGAGCTGGCCGGAATCAGAGTAAGTATCGTGAAAGAAAGCTATACGAGTGGGACCAGTTATCTTGATGGCGAGATCCCCGAAAAAGAGTCTTATGATATCTCGAGACGGATAAAAAGGGGAATGTTCAAAAGCAATAAAGGTATACTGATCAATGCCGACGTAAATGCGGCATACCAGATCATAAAGGCGGGCGGTTACAAAGACATACCTATCAAGGAAAACGAATCAGTCACAAGACTCAATGTAGCCTGAATTATATCAGGTAGAGGCATCAGGCTAATGCCATTAAAAGACCGGAGCACGAATGCTTCGGGAATTTATAAATATCAACCACGAGTTGGTAAATAGCCATGTATGTATATTCGTTAAAAACGTAAAACAGCAAAACACATCGCAAAGCAACAAAAATACAACTTCCTTTGATGACCAGGTAACCGTTACGTCAGGACAGTCCTAAAAGGGCCTGACCCTCAAGTCACAAAACCATCATAACTCTCAGAAGTTTTATGAGAACTGAAAGAAGCTGCCACATCGAGTGGCAACTTCCCATTCTTTTTATTCTATAATTGATTTACAGGTTCATTAGTCCTAAATTGCAATTTCAGGATACCAGTGCTCATAATTGGTTCCGTTCACATCATACTGGATCTTGTACTGCCAGCCACCGGGAGTTGATTTCATCTCAATAACTGTTCCAACCACTGTTGTTACAACGCCCTCATCGTTACTGAATTTCAGATGAACTCTGCTTCCAACACCATTTTTAGGATCCTCGGGTTCGTCCCATCCGCCTGCTGCCTTTGATAAGAGGCCCATATTTACGGATGACCTGATGATTTTCCAGTCTGGATCGCGATCGTATCATAGTCCGGAACATTAAAGAGGCTCAGATAAACCGTTCTTGACTTTCCGGGTTTGATATTCGTGTAAGGCGGTTCACTCATAGTATCAGTTTCAAGTGTCCATACAATCTTTTTTCCCTTCTTAAAGAATACCGTGACAACTATGTGTCCTTCTTCTTTGGTTGAATTGTTGGTGAGCTTAATTGGAAGCTTGCCATCCTTGACAGGCAGAGCTTTCGCTGTGATATTGAGGGGATGATATTCGTACCAGATCCAGGCTGATTCTGCTTTGAACTTTGCAGTCGGCCGGTCATAAAGATTCTGGCACCACACCTTTACGGTCTCACCAGGCTTCAGATATAAGCTCTGCTGCTCCTGATCAGAATAATTGGAGGAATTGGCGTTATACAGGTATGCATCTCCTGAGACTCCAAGATAATAATCTGAGTTGTTGGTATAGGTGATGTACTGCTGTTTTACGGTGCTGGCGTCATAGGTAACCAGCTTCATCAGGCTCTTTTTGCCCTTGGTCTTTGTGACTGTGACAGTGCATTTGAGAGTTTTTGTGCCAACCTTTGCGGTGATAGTTGCCTTGCCGGGCTTCAGACCACGAATAGAAACTTTTTTAGTGTTTTGGGAATCCGAGATCTCCACAACCTTCTTATTTGAAGTCGTCCACTTTACCTTTTTGTTTGTACCTGTTACCTCTAGCCAGAACCAGTTTCCGGCGTTGGTCTGGGTATACTTCGGAATAGTAAGCTTTTTCACGTTAAGCTTCGGGTTTTCTTTGGCATTGGCCTTAACGGGAATGAATGTCACCACCATGGCAAGAGCAAAGAGCATCAGCAGTATCCTTAGTTTCTTCATTTCTTTTCCCTCCTTCATATCAGTTGACATTTGAAGTATGCGAAATATCGACTCATTACTTATTATATATCGAACCACTTTCTGATGTCCAAGTTTTTGTTTATTCGGTAACTTTTGCCTTGGAATTGATTCCACCGTTTTTCAGAAGCTTTGAATATGCTGCTACTTTGCCCTTAGGTACAGTGTACACTGCGGATCCGGGATTTCCGGAAAATGCTTTCGCTCCAACAGTCTTTAGCTTCTTGGATGTTATTGTGACCTTCTTCAGCTTGGCATCATCACCAAAAGCGCTGGCCTTAATGGTCTTCACATTTTTGCCGATAGCTGCAGTCCCCAGGTTCTTGCAATTATAGAAGGCTTTGGTTCCGATGGTCTCGATGTTGCTGCCGCCTTTAATAGTCTTGAGAACTTCATTTCCCTGGAAAGCCTTGTCTTTGACTGAAGTAACTTTATAGGTATTTCCGCTTGCATCTTTGATTGTAGCCGGAATGGTAATAGTAGCTTTTTTCTTATCGCTGGCTGATCCCTTATAGGCAACTGTTGCCTTGCCTGCGACAGCGTTGGTAACAACATAACCTCTGCTCTTACCGGATTTATCCTTGAGATCTGTACCCTTTGCAGAAGGGACTCCGGGGGCGCTTCCGTCGTATGCAGCATTATTTGCCTTGATGACAACGTTCTTTGCATTATTACCATTGGCATCCAGAATATTATATCCCCAGATCTTTCCACCGCTGGGAGTTGTAATCTGAAGTGGTTTTGAAAGTGTAAAGGCATACATACCATAAACGATGGCATCATCGCTGCCTTTTGCATTTACCACTGTGTTTTTTCCGCTGATCTTAATGTCATTTGCACATGACAGTCCACGGCTTCCGCCTGAAGCGGTTACGTTTGCGTTATTTATTTCAATGAGGTATCTGCTCCCGATGGTGCTTTTTCTACTATTGTCTGCCACCGCTTTTACTGTAGCATTCTTTATGCTTACAATATTATACCCCCAAAGTGCATATAGATCGGCAATAGTGTCCGGAGCATTTTTTCCTGTCAGGTTTATTGTTCCGGTGGTATCTATATAAATCGAATTGCCTGACAAATAGCCCGCATCCAGGGAAACACAATCTGATATTCTGATTATATTTCTTGTTTCACTGGCATAGCCAGTGTATATGCCCCGCTTCAATGTCAGCTTATGTTCGCCGCTGCTCTTAATATCAATTGATGAAGCGCACGAAAGATATATGCCACCAAGCGTTATATCCTTATCAAGGTTGATCGTGACATGATTGACCTGATCAACCCAGTAGGTCTCATTTGCAGTTAATTGAGATGCATTATACGTCACTCCATTTTTAAGCTCCACATTGTAGGTTACTCCATCCTGGGTCCAGTCCCCTGCCCATGCCTTTACGGGAGACACGATCAGTGCCAGCAGTAATACTGCAAAGATAGAAAATGCAGCAGCGCCAAATCTTGATAAATTCTTAGCGTAAAACTTCATATTCGATACCTCCGATCAACCTTGTCCTTTGCCAAAAAAAGCCGATTGTTGCTGTCTTAAATTATATCGTAGCCAGTTAAATACTACTAATTAACTTTTTCTTAAAAGAATGGTAGTATCAGATTTTACTTCGATACTTTTACGGTGCTTATGAGAACTCCATCGTAGTAGATAGCTGCCTCTTCATCAGGGGCAAGATCCTTGGTATCCACAAGAGTAAAAGACTGACTTGTCTGGGTATCGCTCTTTACGGTTATGAGATCGTCACTCATAAGGCAGGGATATACCAGCTGACCGCTCTTTGTTTCAATCAAAAACTTTGTAGGATCAAAATCCTTTGGCTCACCGGTTTCATTGTAGAGGTAAAGTCCGAACCAATACATCATTTCCCCATTGGCGCCATCTCCACAAGTGATCTTTACTTCCCGGCACTGAACCTCATCCTTTGTAATGAAGTGACCATCCTCTAAGGAATTTACATCAGCGGAAGAATCCTTTTTATCCAATGTGAGTTCTGTATTGGCCACCTTCTCTTCAATCATTGCCTGTGCCATCTTCTGATACTCTTCTGACATAAGGAAGGAATAGTCAGGATTATCACCCTGATCCCGAACTTCTGCGGGTGCTTCCTCAGGCGTTGTGGTGATACTGTTGATGATGGTCCTTGTGAGTTCCTCTGCTTCATCACCGTCCTGCCAGAAGGACAGCTCTCCAAAATCATTACCGGAAACGAAAATGTAATTTGCTACTAAAAACTCGCCTTCCTCTCCCTCATAACTCTCTGTTGAGTAATAAAGCCCAAGCTCGGTATCATTTATGGTTACTTCGGTAATGCCGTCAGCCTTATACTCCCTGGCTTCAGTTTCTGTATAAGCGTAAAGGTCTCTTCCTTCATTTGGATACTGGTAAACATCGAAATCCATCAGGAATTCATCACTCTTATAATAGGCTATCATGTCATCCTTACGCTCATTATCCTTTACTTCGCCCTGATAATAGCTCTTCGGGACTTTGATGAAGTATCCTGTGGTTCCAATCTCCATGTACTGGGCGTCGTTAAAGACTTCCTGAAGGTCAACGTTTTTTTCCTCAGAAGGTTCTTCCTTGGCATCTTCCTCAACCTCTTCCGTAGATTCCTGTGTTTCGGCTGATGTCTCTGCCTCTGCTTCCTCAGTGGTCTTGGCCACGGTAGTTTCAACTGTCTCCGCCGGCTTTGATTCAGTTGTGGTTTCCTGAACATCTCCACACCCGGAAATAAGAGCTGCAGAGCAGGCTGCTATCATAAATGTACAGAATGATTTTTTGTTCATTTTGTCTTCCTCCATGAGAATTGTTGTTGGTATCTGTTTCCTTCAGCGCTGTGTTTTTGTTTGTTGTCTCATTGTACGATGCGACTGATCAGCATGTCAGCATTTCTGTTTATTCGGTCGTTCTTTATGTCTATTCGGCATTTTTTAGCCAAAAACAG
>JAEEGH010022825.1_pt1 | contig 12786 bp, 8 predicted proteins | sample 9134181 | NCBI WGS metagenome assembly JAEEGH01 (sample SAMN16246544, study PRJNA631951) | gut metagenome | biome: gut microbiome; feature: rumen; material: DP-attached | host: Bos | place: Iran: Karaj | collected 2018-10 | reverse complement strand
CGTCGCCGCCCTCGCCGACGGCCGCCGTATCGCCCGCGCCATCCTCGGCCTCGCCCCCGTCTCGGATGACCCGGCCGCCACGCCCGCCCCCGCCGACCTCGCCGCGACCATCCTCAAGCGCGCCACCCGCGTCCGCCGCATCTCCCCGGCCGAACGTCCCCTCTCCGACCGCTCCACCTTCGCCGAAGTCGTCTCCACCCTCTCCCGCGAAGACGCCCAGGCCGAAGCCGCCCGCTGCCTCCAGTGCGACCACTTCTGCTCCGTCTGCACCTCCGTCTGCCCCAACCACGCCTTCCTCACCTACGCCTGCAAGCCCTTCGAGGCCGATTTGGCGGCCTGGACCGTCGAAAACGGCAAGGCCGTCTCCGAAGCGACCGAACCGTTTGCGGTCCGCCAGGCCACGCAGACTGCCGTCCTGACCGACTTCTGCAACGAATGCGCCAACTGCGCCACCTTCTGCCCCACCGCCGGCCGCCCCTACGCCGACAAGCCCCGCCTCTACGCCTCCCTCGCAGAGTTCATGGTCCAGCCCTCCAACGCCTACCGCTTCATCGGCGAAGGGTCCGCCCGTGCCATCGTGGGGCGCTTCGACTCGAAGACCCACACGCTCGTCCCGACCCCCGACGGCTTCCTCTACGCCGCCCCGGCCTTCCTGAAGCCCCTCCCCCTCGACGCATCGCTCAAACCCCTCGTCCCCCCGACCTTCATCCCGAAATTCACGGGCTCCGTCTCCCTCCTCCCCGCCGCCTACCTCCGCACCCTCCTCCTCAACATCGCCCCCTCCCAGCTCCCCCCCACCAGCCCCGCCTGATGGCCTGGCCCCCGGCCGGCCTTCTTCCGCCCCAAAACACATTTCCATACAATGGAAAACGGTTTCTCATCCGCTTCCCATGCCCCAACGCCCTGGCCCCTCGACCCGGACGAAACCCTTCTCTGGGAAGGCAAGGCCCGTCCTCTCCGGCCCCGTGACGGGGCGGGTCTTCTCGTCTCCGTCTCCTTTTTACTCTTCGTGATCTGGCGTGCGGTCACCCTATCCTCCTATTCTGCCATCCTGCCCGGCCTCTTTGCCGCCTTCTGGGCGTTCTCCTTCATCACATCCGCATACCATCGGCTCCGCGCCACCCGTCTGCGGTTCGCCGTCACCGACCGCCGCGTCTTCTGCGCCGCCTCCAACGGCCGCATCGGGTCCGTTCCCCGCGAAAACATCGCCAGCATCCTCCCCATCGGCGCCGACGCCATGGCCTGCTATCCACCGCTCTCCCCCTCCACTCCCGTTCCCGCGCCCCTCGCCTACCTATGGCCTCTGCGCTCCGAAGACGCCCCCGCCCTCCACGCCGCCCTCTGCCGCCTCCTCGGACTCCCGCCCCCCCCCGACGCCCCACCCGCCCACGCCTTCCCCCCGTGGATGCGCCCCGCCGAACGCCGCCGTCTCTCCGGCGCCGTTCCCCTCCCCGGAGACCCCATCCTCTGGGTCGGACGCCCCGCCTGGCGCTTCGCTCCCTGGCACGTCGTCATTTCCGTCATCGGCGTCTCCATCCTCGCCCTTTGCCTCTACGCCCTCGTTGTCACCGGCACCTTCCGCCCCTTATCCCTTCGCGCCCTCGCCCTCGGACTCCTGACCACCGCATTTCTGCTCGCCCTGGCGGCCTTTCCGCTCCTCTTCGCCGCCTTGCGCCGCCGCATCCGCTACCTCGTCACCCTCCACGGCGCCTATGTCCTGGCCTCGCGCGCCGTAGGAAAATCCGTCATCTGGCCCCGCGCCGCCCTCCCCGCCCCCCGCGTCGTCCCCCGCGGCAGACACCGCACCGACCTCCTCTTCGACACCCATCCCCCCTTCGCCTTCCCTTCCCTCCCCCCCGACTCCATCCCCGCCGCCCTCGCCGCCCTCTCCTCCCCCCCTGTCCTGTCTCCCTCTTGCCAAGCATCCGCCGGACCGCCCTCCTGCCAACACTGACACACTCCCCCCCCTACTCAGCCAAAACCCCAATGTTTCCCCCTCCCAAACAGGGTCTGTCCCTGTTTTGACACCATCAACCAGACAATTTGTTCTTGACACGCGCCTTCAAACGGCAACTTTTCATCGCCGCCCCCCGTACCGACCCATCTCCGTCAGCACCATAAACAGCACCAAAAACCAGACAATTTGTTCTTGACACCCACCCCTGCAAGGCGTCATCTCGCCGCCATGCGTCTTGTCGCAGTTTTTCCGGGCGGCCCCGTGCCGCCATGTCCCTGTCTGGCAGGGCGGCCTCCGTGCCGCCCTCTCCCGCCTAATACGCGCTTTCCAGCACCCGTTTCGCCTGGGCCGGCGGCACGACATCGAAGCGGTCGGGCTCCATCGTGTAGGACGCGCGGCCCTTCGTGAGCGACCGCAGCGCCGTCGCATAGCCGAACAGCTCCGCCAGCGGCACGAGGGCGTCCACCAGGCGGTACGTATCCCGCTGGGTCATGTCCTGGACCTGGGCGCGGCGGACGTTGAGGTCGCCGAGGACGTCGCCGAGGTGCTCCTCGGGGGTCGTCACCTCCACCCGCATGATCGGCTCCAGCAGCAGCGGCTGGGCCGCCGCGAGCGCCTCGCGGAACGCCAGCGACGCCGCCGACCTGAACGCCACCTCGCTGACGGTCGTCTGCTCCCACCGCACCCCCTCCACCACCGCGTGCACGTCCACCACCGGGTAGTTGCCCAGCGCCCCCGTGCTGAACCCGTCCTCGACGCCCTCCCGCACCACGCCGCGCCACTCCTTCGGCAGGGCCTCGCCGGACACCTTGATCTCGACTTCGTTGCCTTCGCCCCGCCCGCGCGGCTCCAACCGCAGAGTCACCGCCGCGAAATGCCGCTTCCCGCCCAGCTCGCGGTCGAACACATACTCTCGGGTCACCATCGCGCCCACCGTCTCGCGGTAGGCCACCATCGGCCGCCCCGCCGATGCCCCCACCTTGAACTCCCGCAGCAGCCGGTCGCGCAGAATCTCCAGATGCAGCTCGCCCATCCCGCGGATGATCATCTGACCGGTCTCCGCGTTCACGCCCACCTGGAACGTCGGGTCCTCGTCGGCGAGGTCGGCCAGCGCCTCCTCCAGCTTGGCCTTGTCGGCCTGGGTCTTGGGTTCGATGGACATGCTGACGACGGGGTCCGGGAAGGTGATCCGCTCGAGCACGATGGGCTTCTGCTCGGCGCACAGCGTATCGCCCGTGCCAAGCCCCTTCATGCCGGCGATGGCCCCGATTTCGCCGGAAAACACCGCCTCGATCTCCTCGCGGTGGTTCGCATGCAGCCGGATCAGCCGCATCACGCGCTCGCGCTTCTGGGTACGCGGATTCCACACATTCTGCCCCTTCCGCAGCACGCCGCTGTACACCCGCACGAAGATCAGACGGTCCACGAACGGGTCCGCCGCGATCTTGAACGCCAGCGCGCAGAGCGGCTCCTCGTCGTCGGCCTTCCGTTCCAGCGCGTCGCCCGTCTTCGGATGCGTCCCCTTCACCGGCGGCACATCCAGCGGCGACGGCAGATAGTCCACCACCGCATCCAGCACCGGCTGGATCCCCTTGTCCCGCAGGCTCGTCCCGCACAGCACCGGAACCAGCCGACCGCTCACCACGCCCTGGCGGATGGCCTTCCGCAGCGACTCCTCCCCCAGCGTCCCCGTCTCCAGGAACTCCTCCTGCACCGCGTCGTCCCCCACGTCCGCGGCCTTCTCCACCAGCGCCTCCCGCGTAAGCTCCGCCTCCGCCTGCAACTCCGCCGGAATATCCCCCTCGACCACCTTCATGCCGCGCGACGCCTCGTCGAACCGCAGCGCCCGCATCCGCACGACATCCACGACCCCCTCGAACGCCTCCTCCTTGCCGATCGGCACCTGCACCGCGACCGCCGCCGCGCCGAGCCGGGTCCGGATCTCCTCGATGACCCGCTCATAGTTGGCCCCCGTCCGGTCCATCTTGTTCACGAACGCGATCCGCGGCACCCCATAGCGGTCCGCCTGCCGCCACACCGTCTCGCTCTGCGGCTGGACGCCCCCCACCGCGCAGAACACGCACACCGCCCCGTCCAGCACCCGCAGGCTGCGCTCCACCTCCGCCGTGAAGTCCACATGTCCGGGCGTGTCGATGATATTGATCTGGCAATCCTTCCAGAAGCACGTCGTCGCGGCACTCGTGATCGTGATGCCACGCTCCTGCTCCTGCTGCATCCAGTCCATGGCGGCGGTGCCCTCGTGGACCTCGCCGGGGTCGTGGATCTTGCCCGTGTAGAACAGAAAACGTTCCGTCGTCGTCGTCTTCCCCGCGTCGATATGCGCGACGATTCCGATGTTCCGCACATCTTCCAGCGCCCTCAGCCGGCTCCCCGCCGCTCCGTCCTTCTTGTTCTCCTTCGCCATGGCCACACCATCCTTGCCTGTGATCTCTCTTTAATGATTGCGCCCGTCCTTCTACCACATCCCCCTCCCCACTTTCAACTGCCCATTCAAAACGAAACGGCAAGCCTCCTCCGGCTTGCCGCTTCGTTTTCCGAAATGCCCGGACCTCTCGGGCCTTTCGCCCCCCCTCGTCCTCACCGCCTCGGCGGCGGCCCCGGCGTGAACGGCGACCGCCCGCCCGCCGCGTTCGCCTCCTTGGCCTCGCCCGCCCCCGTGGTTCCGACGCCCGTCACCACCCGCTCGCCGACCTTCAGGCCCGCGATGACCTCCGTCCACGAGCCATCCGTGATCCCCAGCAGCACATGACGCGCCTCCAGCCCGCCATCCGCTCCCAGCACATACACCGTCCGCGCCCCCTCGCCGCTCCCGGCCGAGCCATCCGGCGGCCCCGGCAGACGCCCCGCCGACGCCTTCGGAGCCATCCCCTCCGGCTGCCCTTTCGGCAGCTCCGCCGCCCCCTCCGGCGGACGCACCGGACGCCCCTCCTTCCACCTCGGATCCGCCGCCACCGCCACCCCCGCCGCAGGCTTGAACCGTAGCGCCGCGTTCGAAATGCGCGGCACGTCCGGCCGCTTGGCCACCACCACGTTCGCGTTCGCCGTCATGCCCGGTCGCAGCTTCAGGTCGGGGTTGTCCACGTCCACGATGGCGATGTAGTTCACCACGTTCTGGCTCGTCACCGGCGCATACCGCACCTGCGAGACCCGCCCCGAGAACTCCCGCGCCGGATACGCATCCACCGTGAAGCTCACCTCCTGCCCGTCCGCGACCCCGCCCACGTCCGCCTCCGAAACCTCCGCCTCGATCCGCATCTCGCGCAGGTCCCTCGCCAGCGTGAAAAGCACCGGCGTCGTCATGCTCGCCGCCACCGTCTGCCCAACGTCCACCGACCGCGAAATCACCACGCCGTCCATCGGCGAATAGATCTCCGTCTTCTCCAGGTCCACCTTCACCTTGTCCAGGCTCGCGCGCCGCATCCGCACGCTGGCCCGGCTCAGCGCAAGATTCGCCTCGCTCTCGTCGAAGTCCGCCTGGCTCACCAGACCGTCCGCCCGCAGCGCCTTGGCCCGCTCGTAATTCGCCTCCGCGAGCTTCAGCGACGCCTCCGCGCTCTGCAATTCCGCCTCCGCCTGCTCCTTCTGACGCAGAAACGTCGAGTCATCCAGCCGCGCCAGCAGCTGACCATTCGTCACCGCCGAATTGTAGTCCGCGAACAGCGCCACGATCTTCCCGCTCACCTCGCTCCCCACGTCCACCGTCTGCACCGCCTCCAGCGAACCATTCGCCGTCACCGTCTGCACCACGTCCCCCGTCGCCACCTCCACGCTCTTCCACCCCGACGCCCCTTCGCCCGCGCCATCCCCGCCCCACTTCTTCCACCCCCACCAGCCCCCCGCCAGCACCGCCACCACGACCACCAACCATACGACCTTCTTCATGCACACCTCTTCTACAATGTCTCATTGTAGTCGCTCCCCCGCCCTCCCACGTTACACCCTCCCCCCGAAAAACACGTTTCCATACAATGGAAACATGTTTTTCCTCGCCGCAATCGCCTCATCGCCCTTCCCCGCCCCCTGCCGGCCTTCTACAGATTCTTCATCTGCGGGAAGAGGAGGACATCGCGGATCGAGTCGGCGCCGGTGAGGATCATGACAAGGCGGTCGATGCCGATGCCAAGGCCGCCGGCGGGGGGCATTCCGTGCTCCAAGGCGGACAGGAAGTCGTGGTCGAGCTTGGAGACGTCGCCTTCGGCCTGCTCAAGGAGGCGAGCGCGCTGGTCGATCGGGTCGTTGAGCTCGGTGTAGCCCGGGCAGAGCTCGCGGCCGTTGACAACGAGTTCGTAGACGTCGACGAGGGAAGGATCGTCCTCGCACGTCTTGGCGAGAGGGACGAGCTTGCGCGGCAGGCGGGTCACGAAAGTGGGCTGGATGAGCGTCTTCTCGATGAGCTTGTCGTAGCACTCGTGGGTGATGTCGTCGTGGTTGAAGGTGTCCGGGATGTCGAGCCCCTGGTCGCGGGCCCAGTCGCGGACGTCGGCGAGAGGACGGTCGAACCAGTCGGCGCCGAGGTGTTCGCGGACGAGGTCGTGGTACGGGGCGACGCGCCACGGCGGAGTGAGGTCGATGGCCGGCCGCGTCTCTGTGGCAGGCAGGGCCATCGTGCCGCAGACTGCCTGCGCGCAGCTGGAAACGAGCGACTGGATGAGTTCCATCATCGTGGAGCAGTCGCCATACGCCTCGTAGATTTCCAGGACGGTAAATTCGGGGTTGTGGGAGCGGTCGAGCCCCTCGTTGCGGAAGTCCTTGCCCAGCTCGAAGACCTTGTCATAGCCGCCGACAAGCAGCTTCTTGAGGTAGAGCTCCGGGGCGATCCGCATGTACATCGGCTGGCCGAGGGCCGCGTAGTGGGTCTGGAAGGGATTGGCGGAGGCGCCGCCCGCGATCGGCTGGAGAATCGGAGTCTCGACCTCGAAATAGCCGCGATCCTCGAGGAAGCTGCGGCAGTGCGAAATGATGCGCGAGCGGGCGTCGAAAACCGCACGGACCGACGGATTGGCCACGAGGTCGAGGTAGCGCTGGCGATAGCGGAGCTCCTGGTCCTGGAGGCCGGACCACTTGTCAGGCAGGGGCAGCAGCGCCTTGGAGAGCAGCTCCCACGTGGCGACGCGGACGGTCTTTTCTCCGGTGCGCGTGGTGAACAGGGTCCCCGTCAGACCGACGTGGTCGCCGATGTCGAGCTTGCGGAACGCGGCGAAGGACTCGTCGCCGATGGCGGGCCGTTGCACATAGAACTGGAACCGCCCCGTGCCATCCTGGATATGCCCGAAGATGGACTTGCCCATCTCGCGGAGGGCGACAATCCGGCCGGCGAGGGCGACCGTGAGGTCATCGGCGTATGCGGCGGCCGTCGCCGCGAGGGTGCCAGAGCGCTTGAAGGCCCGACCGAACGGACGCTGCCCGGCGGTGCGCAGGGCCTCCATGTTGGCGAGACGCTGGGCGCGGTATTCGTTGGCCTCGGCGGAATCGGCGGCGGCGGACATTGCGGGGGTGGTCGGATCGGACATGGCTGAAACTCCTGCTGAACTAGCTTTCAATACTATAGATGGGATGCAACGGCCCCGAAGAATACCGCAAAGCCTCCCCCACGAAAAGTTGAAATCCCTCCCCTCCTAACCCATCTAAGCTCATCTAAACTCTAAGTTATTAGTTGTTGACAGGGAGGGGAGGAGGTGCGATGATTCCGGCAGCCCAAAACGGAAAGGACTCTCAGATGAACCATCCTCGACTCAAAGTTGCCAGCGGGGCCTATTACCACCTCGTCAGCCGCTGCTGTCTCAAGCAATTTCTGTTCGAAGACACCGAAAAGAAAGTGTTTGTTGCCATGATGCGGCGCGTCGCTGCTTTTGCCGGCATCGAAATCCTCACGCATTGCATCATGTCCAATCATTTCCACATTCTCGTTCGCGCTCCGGAGCCCCGCCTGATTCCGGAAGCCGAACTCCTCACCCGGGTCGCCATCCTCTATGGGGATGCGCGCGCGAAAGAGATGCGCGAACGCTGGGCCACTTACCGCCAGTCCGGCCTCCAGCCCCTCCTCGACAAGGAGCAAGCCCAGCTCCGTCGGCGCATGGGCGACATCTCCGAGTTCATGCATGACCTCAAGCTGCGCTTCAGCTGCTGGTATCGCGCAAATCACTCGAATCACGAAGGTACGCTCTGGCAAAGCTGTTTCGGCAGCACTCTCGTCGAAGGCAATGGCTCATTGGCCGCAGTGGCCGCCTACATCGACCTCAATCCTGTCCGCGCCGGCCTGGTCACCGATCCCAAGGATTACCCCTACTCCGGATTCGCGGCAGCCCTCACGGGCGACTCCGACGCCATCCGAGGCCTCACCGCCGTCTACGGCAACATCACCACCGACTTCGGGAAGGTCCTGGCCGCCTATCGGGGTCTCCTCTACACCAAGGCCAAGGCCCTCGCGCCCCTTTCCTCTCCCCCCACCGCCAACGAACAATCTTCCCTTCTCCTCCTCCTCCGAACCAAGATTCGTGCCATGAGCAAAGGTCTTGCCATCGGCAGCCGCGAATTCACGGTCAGCATCTTCACCAACCACCGAATGGTGTTTAGCGAGAAGCGAAAACATCCTCCTCGCGGAACCCCTCTGTGCCCGGCATGGGACGGCATCCAGCTCTGTAGCGTCCGCCACCTCCGCCCCCCAAAAAAATCCTCCATCGCCTAACTTCTCACTCATCAAATGGCATCTGTGACAACAACTAATAACCTAGAGTTTAGATAATGATGCGAAAAGAGTTGACAGGGCGGAGCAGGTCAGGGGAGGATGAGGGCGGAAGAAAACAGGAGACGGCCCATGGACAGGAAAAAGTGGTTACGAAGCGAGATTGATGCGTGGCGGGCGGAAGGGCTCGTGGACGCGGCGACGGCGGATCGGCTGCTGGCGCGCTACGGCACGGGAGGCGGAGTGGCCTGGGGCGTCATGCTGGCGGGAGCGTTCGGGGCGTTTCTGGTGGGGTTGGGGCTGATTGCGCTGGTGGCGGCGAACTGGGACGCGCTGGGAAAGGTGGCGCGGGTGTCGGTTTCGTCGGCGCCGCTGCTGGCATGCGGCGTGGCGGCAATCGTACTTTCGGCCAAGGGGAAAACCGGCGCGGCCGTGATGGAGCCGCTTGGAGTGCTTTGGCTAGGAGCGGTGGCAGCCGCCTCAACGGTCGTGGCGCAGACGTATCAGGTGGGTGATTCGCTGGCGGGGCTTCTGCTGTTCATCGCGGCGCTGGGCTATCCGGTGCTCTGGGCGACGCGGGGACGTCTCGCAACGCTGGTCTGGACGGCCTTCGCGATGGTCTGGATGGTGACGCAGGAGGATGAGACCGGGAATTCGGCGATGCTGGCGCTAGGCGGCGCGGCGGGAATCGTGGTGCTTTCGGCGGCGGCGTGGTTTTTTGCGGCGCGGAGCCGACCGGAGGGTGCACTGACGGCGTCGGCGCGGGCCGGGATGGGGCTGGCGTATGCGTTCGGGGTGCCGCTGGTGGTGCTCATGACGATTCCCTGGCACATCCGCGACGCCTGGGGATTCGCTTTCTTCTTCGCGGGGGCGGCGCTGACCGCCCTGCTGGGCTGGCTGACGCGACGCCGCGCGTGGCGTGTCGCCGGAATGCTCGTAGCGCTCGGGACGGCGGTGCCGACGTTCCTGACGCGGGAGTTCGGAGAGCCGGGGCTGATGCAAATCTGGTATTGCGGGTCGTTGTGCTACGCGGTGGCGCTGGCGGTGCGGGGAATCCTGCGGCGCGATTTGTGGGTGCTGAACGCAGGGACTCTGCTGGCGGCGTGGCTGGTGCTGGCGAAATTTTTCGAAAGCAAAGTCGACTTCAGCGTGAAGGGCACCGTGCTGATCGCTGCGGGTGCGGCGGTCTGGGGGGTGAACTTCTGGCTGATCCGCATGAGGAAACGGGAGGCGGCAAAGTGAAAAAGGGCGCATGGATTTGGCTCGTGGCCGCCGCGCTGGCGGTGCAGGTGGCAGGGCTGGGCTGGCTGGCCGCGAGGTACGAGCAGGTGGTGTCGCGCGGAACGGAGGTGCGGATTCCTTGCGGGGCTTTCGACCCGGTGGACATGCTGCGGGGGCGATATCTGCACGTGAGGGCGGAGGCCGAGTGCTCGGATGCCGGGGATACGACGCCCGAAGACTGGAGGTGGCGGAGCAAAACGAAACTGTATGCGCTGTTGGAGCCGACGTCGGACGGGGCGGGAACGTACCGGGTGGCGCGGGTGGCGACGACGCCCGGACAGGAGGGGCTGTGGATCCAGGCGTCATGGGTCTATCAGACATGGCACGAGGACGAGAAGAAACAGGGTCTGCCGCTCCGCGTCGGCTTCCCCGGCAAGCTCTTCATGGACGAGCGCCTGGCGAAGGCGGCGGACAACGTGTTCGCACAGCGAACCGGCGAGGCGGTCGCGGTGTACCGTGTCTGGAAAGGCGCAATCGTGATCACGGACGTTGAAATCGATGGCATCTCCATCAAGACCCTCGCCCGGCAGGCCCGCGCCGCGGAAATGAAGCATGACAAATGATGCCTGCCGAATATCTTCGGCACATCTTTATGTCATTATTGGAGGGTCTTTGGTTGCTGGAGAGCTAGTTTTCTAGCATCTCTAGTTTTTTTAGCCGCCCTTTTGAGCGCGCCATCTTCCAGACCACTCGCTTCGCTCCCCTCCCCATTCGGCGTTTTTCACATGTCACTCGTTTCGATAGCCGTCCCTGCGCAAGGGCCCAAGTGAAGCGGTTTACCGGATGGGGGCGGGTTTTGCTTGAGGTGGGGGGGGAGGGAAAAGGTAGGATTGCAGAGAAGTTGGAACATCATCGAACCCCAGGGTGCGCAGGACGCGCCGCAAACCAAGAGGAGCAAGCCATGTCGAAGAAGAAGAAGGCCGGCAACGGGAATCAGGGCGGAGCGAGCGGCGCACAAAAGAGCGAGGTGGTCGGAAAGAAGCCGTCGGGGCCTCTGCCGGGGCATGAGACGCAGTCGGACGAGATGATGTGCCCCTCCTGCGGTCGGTTCGTCGGTGCGGTGACGAAATGCCCATACTGCGGGTCGAAGGTGACGAAGCGGATGTCGCTGATGGCGACGCGCTGGGCGGCGATCCTGCTCTCGACCGTGGGCCTGTTTCTGCTTTATCTGATGGCGCGCTCGCATGAGCCCGCGACGATCCACATCGAGGACATCTCCACCACGATGAACTTCGGCAATGTCCGAATCGTGGGCCAGGTGAAGGCCGATGCCCGCATGAACCGGACCGGCAACGGCATGAGCTTCAGCGTCAACGACGGGACGGGCGACCTCCGCGTCTTCATCGACGACGCCCTGCGCAAGGAAATGGAAGAAAAGGGCCTAGTTCCGAAGAAGGGCAACGAGATCAGCTTCATCGCCCAGCTGACCGTCAGCGCGGACCAGACCACCGCGCGTCTGAATTCGATCGCCGAGGATTCGTTCAGCCTGACGGCCGGCGACGGCGTCGCGCCGGGCACGAGCGCGGCGAAGGCGGCGGCGGGCAGCTCCAAGCCCGTCACGTCGGCGGAGAAGGCGGCGGCGAGCAAGGCGGAGAAGCCGACGGCCCTGAAGGACGTGACCCCGGCCCTGGATGGCAAGTTCGTGACGCTGGAAGGCGTCGTGGAATCGCTGACGCCCCCGCCGGCGGACTCGCCGAAGCGCCCCTACTATCTGAAGCTGCGTGAGGGAGAGGCGTCGGTTTCCGTGAAGATGTGGCAGGACAGCTATGACCAGATCGCGGACAAGGACGTGCTGGTCGGCTCGCGGGTGCGTCTGCGGGCGGCGGTGGGCACCTATGAGGGGAAGGTGGACGTCAAGCTGGTCTCGCCGGAGCAGTTCACCCGCCTGGCGGAAGACGAAGGCGCGGCGGCGGCGGATGAGCCGGCACAAAAACCGGCCGCCAAACGCGATTTCTCCCGGGGCCGCTCGACCAAGGCGACCTACGTCTCGCTGGCGGATGTCACCCCCGCCCAGGAAGGCGAAACCGTCACGGTCCGCGCCCGCGTGGAAAACGTCACGCCGCCCCAGGAAGGCACCAAGCAGCCCTATTCGATCTATCTGCGCGACGGCGATGTCACGCTCCGCGCCTCCTGCTTCCCGAAGTCGTGGGACGTGATCGCCGAGGCGAACCGCCCGCGCCCGGACGCGGTCTTCGAGCTGACGGGCACCGTGGAGGTCTTCCAGGGCAAGCCCCAGCTGAAGGTGAAATCGGGCTACAACGTGAAGCTGGTGGATGACACCCCGGCCTCGCAGCCCGCGGTGGACGCGGGGGCGGCGATTCCGGCGGCGGAGGCGGCGGGCAAAATCGGCGAGGTTGTGACGCTCAAGGGCGTGCTCGGTGCCAGCGTGTCGCTCAAGTCCGGCGTGAAATACCCGCTGACGGACGCCTCCGGGACGGTCCCCGTGGTGATCTGGAACAGCCGCCTGCCGGAAAGCGTCCTCGCGGCGCTCGACGAAGGCGTGGAAGTGGCCGTCCGCGGCGTGGCGGAGGAGTACGAGGGGGCCTGCCAGGTCGTGATGGAGCAGGGGGCGCTGACGGTGCTGGCGGACAGGCCCTAGCCGGACAGGAGGAGGTGCGCCATGCTGGAAACTTTCGCGATTGTCCTAATCTCGGTGCTGGCGGGCACCGCGGTCGCCTGCGTCCTGGGCTGCCTGCCCGGGCTTCATATCTATAACGTGATGGGGCTCGTGGTGCTGGGTGTGCTGCACCTGGCGGAGCAGGGCGTCGACATCCCCTACATCTGGTACGTGCCCGCCATGACGGGCATGGTGGTGGGCTGGTCCATGATGAACACCATCCCCTCG
>JAEEGH010022823.1_pt1 | contig 12787 bp, 8 predicted proteins | sample 9134181 | NCBI WGS metagenome assembly JAEEGH01 (sample SAMN16246544, study PRJNA631951) | gut metagenome | biome: gut microbiome; feature: rumen; material: DP-attached | host: Bos | place: Iran: Karaj | collected 2018-10 | reverse complement strand
ATCTACTGTCGTTCAAACGGCGAAGAAGACTGGGCATACTACATCGAGTGGGTCAATGAAAAGGGGGCTCTCCTGTATGAAGAAGAAATCCTCTCTACGCAGGATTTCAAGGATTTTTCCTTAGTCCCCTTCCCCTTCCCGAGACGGTTTCGGGAAGCCAAAGGAATCGTCAAGCTCGGTGACCGCGAATGGAAAGGCTGCATCGTGACCGTCACGAAAGCCGAGCTCGACGGCATCCTCGCCGCGAAGGCGGATGCCGACCGCCGCGAAGCGCTCCGGGGCGAACGCATCAATGCGAACGTCCGCCTGCCGCGCAATCTCCGAGCCGACAGCCTCGCCGCCGAGGTCGCAGTCGACCTGAACCGAACTAAGGAGATCAGCCCGCTCCTGTGGGGCATCTTCTTCGAGGACATCAACTATTCCGCGGACGGCGGGCTGTACGCCGAACTCGTCCGCAACCGCGATTTCGAGTTCAACAGCCTCGATAAAGGCGGATGGAACGCCCTCACCGGCTGGACCGTTTCCGAAGGTGCAAAGGCGACCGTCGCGACCGACGATCCCATTCACAAAAACAATCCGCACTACCTCGTGCTGGAAGGTCCCGCCGCGCTCGTCAATGACGGCTTCCGCGGCATGGTCTTCCGCAAGGGGGAAACGTATCGTTTCAGCGTCTTCGCGAAGTGTCCGGACGGCGGCGAGACCGGACTGGGAGTCGAACTGCGCGACGAAAAAGAAGAAGTCATCGCCAGCGAGATCATCGCGCTAAAAGGAAACAAATGGAAAAAGATTGAGTTGGAGCTCGTTGCCAATTCAAGCACGGATCACGGCAAACTGGCGCTGCGCACGCTCGGCGGCGGCAAAGTCGCAATCGACATGGTCTCGCTCTTCCCCGAAAAGACGTTCAAAGGCCGCAGGAACGGCCTTCGCGCCGATCTTGCGCAGACGCTCGCCGACCTCAAGCCGCGTTTCGTGCGCTTCCCCGGCGGCTGCGTGGCGCACGGCAACGGCCTTGAGAACATGTACCACTGGAACCGCACCGTCGGCCCGCTGGAGGCGCGCGTGCCGCAGTCCAACCTCTGGGGCTACCACCAGTCCGCCGGGCTCGGCTACTTCGAGTATTTCCAGTTCTGCGAGGACATCGGCGCGGAACCTCTGCCGATCCTTCCCGCGGGCGTCCCGTGCCAGAACTCCTCGCGCGGCGGCAAGGGCCAGCAGGGCGGCATCCCGATGGACCGGATGGACGAATACATCCAGGAGGTGCTTGACCTGGTCGAATGGGCGAACGGGCCCGCGGATTCCAAATGGGGCAAGGTCCGCGCGGATGCCGGACACCCCGCGCCGTTCAACCTGAAGTACATCGGCATCGGAAACGAGGACCTCATCGGCGACGTCTTCAAGGAACGCTTCACGATGATCTTCGAGGCTGTGAAGGCGAAACACCCGGAAATCACCGTGGTCGGCACCGTCGGGCCGTTCTTCGAGGGCGCCGACTACGAGGACGGCTGGGAGCTCGCGCGCAAGCTCGGCATCCCGATCGTCGACGAGCATTACTACCAGTCGCCCGGCTGGTTCCTGAACAACCAGCATTTCTACGACACCTACGAGCGCGGCGGCACGCGCGTCTACCTCGGCGAGTACGCCAGCCACAACCGCCCGCGCACCAGCACCATCGAAACCGCGCTTTCCGAGGCGATCTACATGCTCTCGCTCGAACGCAACGGAGACGTGGTGGCGATGTCCTCCTACGCCCCGCTCCTCGCGAAGGAGGGCGACACGCAGTGGAATCCCGACCTCATCTATTTCAACAACACGCAGGTCAAGCCGACCACGGGATACTACGTTCAGAAGCTCTTCGGCAACAACGCCGGGGACAAGTACGCACGCACCGTCGCGAACCTTCTGAACAACGACGGCCGCGCGCTCCCGGACAACGACGAAAACGCACCCCTGAACAAGCGTTTCGCATCGTCCTGCGTGATCGACTCAAAAACGAACACCGCCACGGTCAAGATCGCGAACCTGCTCCCGTTCGAAGTCAAGACCACGCTGAAGCTCGACGAGCTCGGTTCCGCCGTGAACGCCACGAAGACCGTGCTTTCCGGCAGCCCGGACGACGTCAATGTGCGTCCGTCCGAACCGGAGACGATCACGCTCGACAAATCCTCCGAGCTCACGCTCAAGCCGTTCTCCCTCACCGTCCTGAGCTTCCCGCTCAAATAGCACCGCAGGCGATGATGCAGCAGTGCGCGGCTCCGCTCGCGCACACGGCAAGCCGTGCTGAAGCAGTGTTCTGCTTCGCGAGAACACAACCCTGAAGCGAACACAATCAAGTTCAACAAGTCCTGGTCCGTTTTCTCGGACCGGGGCTTTTTTTCGCCTCGTTTCCGCCTCAGATTCCTTTGCTTCCTCTTCAAACGCGCTGCACACGCATTCGCATCACGCGCCCGTGCGAACTCATTCCGAGCTTAGAAACGACCTTTTGCATGAGCTCAGGTCACATATCCGGGATTAAAACTGTTTTCTGAACTCGGATTATTGGATTTCGAGCTCATTTTCTTTTTTGCGAAAACATCCTGCATTTTCGCGAAAAAAACATCGTCCGACATCATCCGCGAAAAACCGGCAATTTCGCGTTTTCAGACGCCAAAAGGGACAAAAAGGGGCGAAAAAAGGGAAAAAGCCGAAAAAAATCAAAAAAAAATCGAAAAAAACGAAAAAAAGGCTTGAAAAAAGGCGGAGACAGGGTAAATTAGGGGAAGAAAGGTGAATGCAGGGGCAACAAAGGGGAGCCCCGGCATATCTCGAAAACGACCATGGCAAACGACACGAACACAACCTCAAACATCTGCATTCTGAGCGGAAGCTTCGAGTACAAGCTCGACAGCCAGAACCGCGTCGCAGTGCCCGCGGACTGGCGCAAGCAGTCTCCGAGCGGGTGGTTCGTGCTCATCCCCGGCCGCGACCAGACGCTCCAGCTGTACACGAAGGAAGTGTACAACGACCGCATCGGCGCGAAACTGAACTCCCTTTCCCCGTCGAATCCCGCCGACCTCAAGAAACTGCGTCAGATGGGCGCCCGCACGTTCAATCTCCAGTGCGACAAACAGGGCCGCATCCAGATCCCGCAGATCCTGATGGATTTCGCCCAGCTGAAGAGCTCCGTCGCGTTCATCGCGTCCGGCAACTTCGGCCAGATCATGGACGGCGCCCGCTGGAAAGCCGAGTTCGAGGCTTTCAACGAGACCGGCGACAGCTTCCTGGACGTCCTGGATTAAGGAGACGGCGGCATGACGCAGACCATGAACATACAGGAAAGCCAGCTCACCTCTCCGAAGCACATTCCCGTGCTCCCGGAGGCCGTCTGCTCGTTCCTGGCGCCCGAAGGCCGCACGGTCCGCCGCATCATCGACGGCACCGTAGGCTACGGCGGACACAGCGCGCTGCTGCTGAACGCAAAACCGGAGGCGGAACTGCTCGGCCTCGACCGCGACGAAGAAGCCCTGGCCTCCGCGCGCGAACGCCTCGCCTTCGCGGGCGAACGCGTCCATCTCGTTCACTCCGACTACTCCCGCATGGCCGACCGCGCAGCCGCGCTCGGCTGGGACAAGGTCGATACCATACTCCTCGACATCGGCGTGTCCTCGCGGCAGATCGACGACGCGGAACGCGGCTTTTCGTTCCGTTTCGCCGATGCCCCGCTGGACATGCGGATGGACCGTTCCCGCGGCCGCACCGCCGCGGACATCGTCAACACGCAACCCGAAGAAGAACTTACCTCCATATTCCGCGACTACGGCGAAATCCGGGAGGCCCGCCGCCTCGCCCGCCGCATTGTCGAACTCCGCAAAACAAAACCGTTCCACACCTGCGGGGACCTCGCCGCCGTCTGCGACGAAATCCTCGGCGGCTTCCGCCGCAAAACGGGCCGCAAAGGCCCGCCCGCTCCCACGCTCGCATTCCAGGCCCTCCGGATCGCCGTCAACGGCGAACTCGACGAACTCCGCGAAGGGCTTCAGCACGCAGTCGATCTCCTGTCCCCCGGCGGCCGCATGGCGGTCATCAGCTTCCATTCGCTGGAAGACAGGATCGTCAAGAACTTCATCCGGGACATGGCGATGAACTGCAAATGTCCGCCCGGCACGCCCGTCTGCATCTGCTCCTGGCGCGCCGTCCTGAAACCTCTGACAAGGAAGCCCGTGGAGGCCGACGAGCGCGAACTCGCCGCCAACCCGAGGTCTGCCTGCGCCAAATTACGAGCTGCCGAGAAACTTTAACCATAACACGAGAGCGGGACACACACATGAACCAATTCACCAAAAAGACAAGTCCGTCGAACGACGGAGCGGAGACCGGGCGGCGCACCACGCCCTGGGTCGCAGGACTGATCTTCAACGTTCTGCTGATGAGCAGCATCATCTTCGCCGCATTCTGCATCCAGGTGCATCTGAACGACAAGACGGAGCAGCTGGTGCGCGAGAAGACCCTGATCATGAAGCAGATCCAGGAGAAGCAGACCGAGATCCAGTCTCTCCGCCTCGAAAAGGAAAAACTCTGCAGCTGGGAGAACGTCAACGCGAAGATCCGCGAGTACAACCTCGCCCTCCGCCCCGCCAATCCCAGCCAGCTGCGCCACATAAAACGTTTCGACGGTCGTGAAGTCGTTCCGTCCCTCTACGGCGGCGACACGCGCGTCGCCGACTACTCCTCCGCGGGCGCCGACCAGACCGCTTCCGGAGGCACGCTCCGCTGAACAGGAACCGCAACCCCGCATAAGAAGAAAGGACGACCGACATGACATTGTTCCGCTCCATGGCCATCCGCATGGTTCTCGTGTATATCCTGCTCGTCGGCGGCTTCGGCTACGTCGTCCACGCTCTTTACGGCGTACAGATCGTGCGTCACGGAGAACTGTTCGAAAAAGCGCAGAACACCTATACGACCCGGATCAAAACGCACGGGACGCGCGGCGAGATCTACGATTTCGGCGGTTCGCTCCTGGTCGGAAACATGCCCACGATGGACATCATCGGCGACCCTGCCAATATCTTCATCCTGAACAAGAAAGATGAAGAAAAGTACAAAGAGGAATGCCGCGTGATCGCCGACTTCTTCGCGGAAAAATGCAGAAACATCAACTCCGACGAAGTCTACCGCCGCCTCACGCGCCATTCGTTTACGACCAAAGACGAAAACGGCGACGAGGTGGAACACGACTGCCATTACGCCGTCATCGCCACCGGCATCGAATACAATACGGCGAAAGCGCTCAAGGACGAGGTCAAAGAACTCTCTTTCCACGGCGTCTCCTTCACCAGCTCCTACCGCAGAAACTACCCCAAGGACACGATGCTCGCGAACATCCTCGGGCTGACCAACTTCGACGCCGACAAGTTCATCCCCGTCCAGGGCATCGAACGCACGCTCAACAACGCCATGACCGCCACATCCGGTTCCATGGTCTACGAACGCGCCCGCAACGGCCGGTCCGTCAGCTTCACGAACAGCAAAAGCGAACCTACGCTCGACGGCTACGACATCTACCTGACCATCCGCGAACCGCTCCAGGCGATCGTCGAGGAGGAGCTCGACCTCATGTGCGAACGCGTCAAGCCGCATGCCGCGTGGGCAGTCCTCGTCGATCCCTCGACCGGCGACGTGCTCGCCGCCGCACAGCGTCCCACGTTCAACCCGAACGACCGCGGCACCATGACCCCGGAATCCTCCGCGAACCGCCTGTCCGAACTCGCGCTCGAACCCGGCTCCATCATGAAGCCGTTCGTGATCTCCTATGCACTCGACAAGGGATTCGTGACGCCCGGCACGATCGTGGACTGCGAACAGGGCGTGTGGAAATACGCGGGCAGGCTCCTGCACGACACGCACAACGTCGGCAAGGTGCCCGTGACCGAGATCATCAAGCAGTCCAGCAACATCGGCACCGCGAAAGTCTCGGTCATGATGGGACAGAAAAACCTCGACACCGCCCTGCGCTCCTTCGGCTTCGGGCAGAAGACCGGGATCCAGCTCAAACCCGAGACCTCCGGCATCTTCCGCCCGCTCGAAAAGTGGGATTCCCTCTCCGTCTCCCGTTTCTGCATCGGCCAGGGCATCGCGGTCTCCCCGCTCCAGCTCGCACGCGCCTACTGCATGATCGCGAACGGCGGATACAAGATCGACCTCCGCATCGTCGACCGCATCGAACGCGGCGACGACGTGCGCGTCATGCCCGTCGTCAGGGAAAAGAAGAGCATTTTCGCGAATCCCGAGACCACGAAGAAGATGATCACCGACATGATGATCGGCGTGACCGAAGCGGGAGGCACCTGCACGGAAGCCGCCATCGAAGGCTTCCACGTGGCGGGCAAGACCGGCACCGCGCAGAAGGTCATCAACGGCGCTTATTCCAACCGCTACTACGCCTCGTTTGTCGGCTTCGTCCCGGCGGAGGACCCGAAGTTCGTCCTGCTCGTGACCTGCGACGATCCGACCGTCGGCAGCCGCTACGGCGGGTCCGCCTCCGGCCCCACGTTCAAGGCCATCGCCGAACGCACGCTCAAATATCTGCACGTCCAGCCTCAGCTCTCCAGGGAAGAATGGCTTGCGGAACGTTCCGCCGCGCAGAAGGCCCTGCACGAACGCAAGGTCCGTGAAGACGCGCTCGTCCAGGCCAGGCGCGAGGAACGCGACCGCCAGCTCAAAGCGGAGAAGACGAAAGAGACCGCAAAACGCACCGGCACGACCGTCGCAAGCCGTCCGATATCCTCATCCGCATCCGCGGCGGCAAGGAGCACGCTCGTGCGGCGCTGACCGCGGCAAAAACAACGAACCTGTCTTTGTACCCGCAAAAATGCTTTCTCCCGTTTTTGCGGGTATTTTTTACTCAATTCGCTTTATTTCCTGAAACGACCCGCATTTTTTTCAAAAAAAAACGCCGTTTTTGGCTTTTTCCGCTTGAATTAAGCTCATTGCGGTATATTATATAGTAAAATTCAATCTTCCACACAACTTTTTTTCAGGAGTTCCCATGAACAAAGTTCAAATCATGCCTTGCCTGGACATGCAGAACGGACGCGTCGTGAAGGGCGTCCACTTCATCGATATCGCTGACGCCGGCGACCCCGTCGCCTGCGCCGAAGCCTACTGCGCCGCCGGGGCCGACCAACTCGCCCTGCTCGACATCAACGCCACGGTCGAAAACCGCGGCACGCTCCTCGACGTCGTGAAGTCCGTCGCGGCGGCTGCCACTGTCCCGTTCACCGTCGGCGGCGGCATCGCGGACGAAAAAGGCGCGGAAGCCGTGCTTTCCGCCGGCGCGGACTGCATCTCCATCAGCTCCGCCGCGTACAAAAACCGCAAGCTCCTCGCTTCTCTGGTGAAGGAGTTCGGAGCGGACCGCATCACCGCCGCGATCGACGTCGATGCGAACAAGTCCATGCCCTCCGGGTATGAAGTCTACATCAACGGCGGACGCACCGCCACCGGCACCGACGCCCTCGAATTCGCCAAGTTCGTCGACGACACCGGCGTCAACGTGATCCTCCCGACCAGCAAGGCCGGCGACGGCGCGCGCACCGGGTACGATCTCCCGCTCATCCGCATCCTCGCCCAGAACTGCCGGGCCGCGATCGTGGCATCCGGCGGCGCCGGGACGATGGAGCATTTCTACGAGGCAGCCGAGGCGGGCGCCTCCATCCTGCTCGCCGCTTCCGTCTTTCATTTCCACATGATCGACATCGGCGAGCTCAAAGCCTACCTCAAATCCAAAGGTCTCCAAGTAAACGCTTAACTTCGCGAGGTGTGACCATGAAAAAAAGACTTACAGCCATCTGCTGCGCCGCGCTGCTCGCGCCCGCGCTTTATGCACAGCGCCCCGAACACGCCGCGCTCATCGCCCAGGAAGCCAGAGGCAACGCCAACGCCGCCTACCGCCTCTACGAACTCGCCCAGAGCGGCCAGCTCCATACCCGCAAGGCGGACAACGACCGCGACGCCCAGCGCTACCTCAGCCGCGCCGCCGAACTCGGCAGCATTTCCGCACGATACCAGTTCGCCATGTCACGCCTCTCCGGGCAGGGTTCCCTCCGCGCCGGACAGAAGACCGCGTTCGAGTATCTGCTCGAGCTCGCCAAGCTTCAGCCGTCCCAGGAATTCTCCGCCGAACAGTATTTCGAGGTCCACTCCATGCTCGGCGAATGCTACGAAAACGGCAAGGGCGTCCAGCCCAACCTCGACCTCGCGTTCCGCTACTATCTTTTCGCCTCCGTGCAGAACGAAAAGGCGCGTCTCGCGCTCGGCCGCATCTTCATGAAGGGCATCGACTCCATCGGGCTCAAGGCCGATCCGGACGCCGCCATGTTCGAGTTCTTCGACGTTTTCACGAAGAATGAAAAGCGCATCCCCGAGATCATCGGCATGCTCCGCGCCGCAGGAAAAGAGAACGTCGATGCGTTCTCCAAGTTCCTCGAACGCAAGGCGCGCGCGGGCGATCCCGTCGCGGCCTACTTCCTCGCCAGCAACATGTTCTCCGGCACGACTTTCCCCAAGGAGACCAACAAGGCGCTGGAGATCTACGAGCTCGCGGTCCGCTACGGCGACCTGAACGCCGCGATCGACCTCGGCGACATCTACACGTTCGGACGCAACTTCATCCCCATCGACGTCGAGAAGGGCAACGCCTACTACGACCTCGCGCTCGCCTCCGCCGACACGCGCGAAACCGCCGCGAAACGCATGCTCCGCTACGTCGAGCAGCAGAAGGATCCCTACAAGCAGTTCCAGTACCTCATCCTCGCAAACGACCTCCGCGGCGCACGAAACGTCATCCGCAGCAACGTCCAGATGAGCTGGTCCGCCGAAGACATCTACCTGAAGGCGAAGGAATTCAAGGCCGACAAGGTGCGCCTGAAACAGTACGACAAGCGGGCCCAGGCCGACTATTTCGAACGCCTCCACATGGCATCCAACGCGGGCTACTTCCTCGCCGTCGAGGACTATTTCCGCGAAGCCGGCAGCCGCGAATACGCCCGCATGATCTGGGCGCTCGAGCTCGACCCGCACCCCGAAGATCCCGACTGGCTCTACACGCTCTCCGTCTGCTACCGTTCCGGCGGCACCGAAAACAAGAGCCGCGACTTCAAGAAGTCCCTCGAATACATGATCCAGGCCGCCGACAAGGGCCATGTGACCTCCATGGACCTGCTCGTGAAGCTCTACACCCGCGGCGGCGCCCGCTACGGCGTGCCCGATCCCGTCCCCGAACTCGCCCAGAAATACACCGACCTGCTCGTCCAGCACGATTACAAGCTCAAATACCCGAGCTATTTCAACGCCTACCTCGAGGAGCTCGAAAAAGTCGAGGGCGAGGAATACGACCCGACCAGCCTCGATCCGGCGTTCCGCTCCGTCCAGACCAGCCCCCTCGCCGCCGTGGCGCTTGCCAATATCTTCATGAACGGCAACGACGACTTCAAGGTCGAAAAGGACGAAATGACCGCGCTGGTCATGCTTCACGAGGCGGCGGCAAACGGCTACGAGCCCGCGGTCCGCGAACTTGAAAAGATCAACAGGGAAGGCATCACGGACGTCTTCTCCGCGAACGCCAATTTCGCCGCGAAATACGCGTCCCTGCTGAAATACATCCCGCGGTATGTCCAGCCCGAAGACGGCGCGGCTTCCTCCACCACGGCAAAGGCCGAGGAGACCAAGCCCGAAACCGGCAGCGGCAACGCCGGACAGACCAGGTTCCCGACCATCCGCCCCACCGTCCCGCGCAGAGGCTGGTTCCCCGGCATGGGCATCAACATGGGCATGCCCGGCATGGGCAACATGCCCGGGATGGGCGGCATGCCCGGCATGGGGCCCGGAATGGGCACGAGACCCGGCACCGGCCCCGGCACGATCCCCGGCACCGTTCCCGGCGGCATGGGCCCCGGCATGCCCGGCGCGGGCATGGGACCCGGCATGGGCATGGGGCCTGCCCCCGGAATGGGCGCGAGACCCGCGATCCCGGGCACGAACCCGAACGTCCGTCCGGCGGAACAGAAAGCCGATGAAAAAGCCGAAACGAAGGCTGACGAAAAAGCCGACGAGAAGGAATGATCCCGCTTTTCATTCAGGATGTTTGAACTTAGTACAGGACACATGACGCAACCCATGAAAAAAATCAAGCTCTTACTGACGACGGCGATCCTTTTCGCCGCCGTCCTCTCCGTTTTCGCGCAGAGCGCTTCCGGCGGCATCGTGGTCACGGCGGAGGCCAAGAACGCCAACCCGACGCTTCTCTTCACCGGCGGCCTCTCCGATCAGGCGCTTTCCGCGAAGATCCTCTCGGACTTCAGGAACTGCGGCTGGTTCACCGTGCTCAGCTCCGGCAAAGCCACCTACCACGTTTCGGCAAAAGGTTCGCTGCAGGACTTCACCGTCACGATCTCGAACAGCGCGGGCGTCGCGACCGACGCCTTCAACATCTCCAACAGCAAGGATGTGGACGCCGCGGCGCACACGGCGGTCGACACGGTCCTGAAAAAGCTTTTCAACATTCAGGGCATCTGCAACTCGAAGATCGTGTTCTCCGCCGCCACAAGCGCAAAGAACCGCGAAATCTACATCTGCGACTTCGACGGCACGAACATCAAGCCGCTCACGCATCATGATTCGCTCTGCGTGCACCCGGTCTGGGCGCCCGACGGAAAAAGCGTCATCTACAGCTACTACGAAGGCTTCTCGACGAACCTCATCCAGCACAACCTGGAACTCGGCCCCCGCCGCCTCACAAAAGACGGAGGCGTCGATGGCATCGGCTCGCTGTCGCCCGACGGAAAGACCCTCGCGATGATCCTTTCCCGCAACAACCAGGTCGACCTCTACCTCCGTCCGATCGAGGGCGGCAGCAGCCAGCTCACGAAGCTCACCTCCGGGAAACCCGTCGAGGCAAGCCCGCGCTGGAGCCCGGACGGCAAGAAGCTCTGCTTCGTCTCCGACATGCAGAGCGGCCGTCCCATCCTCTACATGACCACGCCGTCCGCGGGCGGCAAGGCAGCCGTGATCTCCGGCCTCGTCGGCAGCGAACGCGTGGCGCCGTCCTGGTCCTCCGACAACAAGCTCGCCTACTGCGCCAAGATCAACCGCAACTACGAACTGCGCGTCGCGAAGCTCAGCGCCGACGGCAAATCCGCCAGCATGGAGCAGATCGGCGTCCCCGGAAACAACACGTTCCGCGGCGAAGACCCGTCCTGGGCCCCCGACAACCGCCACGTCACGCTGACCATGGACGGCGGCATTTACGTGATCGACACCTGGCTCGGCGCAAAACGCCTGCTCGTTTCCGGCAAGGGCAAGGTCGGCCAGTCCAACTGGTCCCCCATTCTGAAATGACACACAAAGTGTGCTGATACAGTGTCCGGCTCCGCCCGGACACACGAAACATGCCGATACATTATCCGAATTGATCGCCCCATGCAAAAAAAAGCATTGGTTCCTCAGCCATGACAAACAGGCAATTCCTCGACTGGCTGGCCTCGCTTGAATTTTTCGGCATCAAGCTCGGCCTCGACCAGACGCGCGCGCTCTTCAAAGCCGCCGGTTCGCCCGAACGCAGCCTGAAATTCATCCACGTCGCCGGCAGCAACGGCAAGGGCTCCGTCTGCGCCATGATCGAATCCGGGCTCCGCGCCGCCGGTTTCCGCACGGGCTTCTACTCCTCGCCGCACCTCGTTTCCCCATGCGAACGCTTCCGCATCAACGGGCGTCCGGTCACGGAAGACCAGCTCTGCGCCGTTCAGGACGTCGTCCTGCCCGCGGTCGCCGAACTGGAACGCAGCGGCATGAAGGCGACCTATTTCGAGGTCACCACGCTCATCGCCGCACTGCTCTTCGCCCGCGTGAAATGCGACTATGTGGTCTGGGAAGTCGGCATGGGCGGCAGGCTGGACGCCACGAACATCGTCACGCCGCTCGTCTCCATCGTCACGGGCATCTCCATGGAGCACGCGCAGTACCTCGGGAACACACTTCAGAAGATCGCGGGCGAAAAGGCCGGGATCATCAAGAAAGGCATCCCTGTCTACTGTTCCTCCGGCACCCCGATCCCCGCACGCAACGTGATCGGATTTCGCGCCGCCGAGCTCGCCGCACCGTTCCGCATCCCGCCCGAGCCCTCCGCACCGACTTGCGTCCGCCTGCTCGACGGAGGCCGCGCCGTGGAACAGCATTTCACGTTCGACGACGTCCCGCTGTCACTCAGGCTGGCGGGCCCCCACCAGCGCCGGAACGCCGCGCTTGCGTTCTCCGTGCTGCGCTACCTCGCCGACCTCGGCGGCTTCGATTTCGCCGCGGCGATCGACGGCCTCCGCCGGACGGTCTGGCAGGGGCGTTTCGACCTGTATCCCGAGTTCGGGCTCGTGCTGGACGGCGCCCACAATCCCGAGGGCATCGGCGTGCTCGCGGAAACCCTCCGCGAAGTCTTCCCCGGAAAACGATTCCGCTTCATCTTCGGGGCGTTCTCCGACAAGGACACGGTCGACAGCCTGCGTCTGCTCGCGCCGCTCGCCACGGAGTTTATCTTCGTCCGCCCCGATTCCGCCCGCCCCAGCAAGTCCGCCGGCGAACTCGAATCCGAGCTCGCCGTCATCGCGCCGGGAGTCCCCGCGTCCGATTCCGCCCTGGATGCCGCGCTTGCCACGCTCGATCCCGCACGGCCGACCGTGCTCTGCGGCTCTCTGCACCTCTGTGGAGACGTCCTCGCCCGTCTGCATATCACGGTCCATTAACAGCGCCCCCAAGGCCACCC
>JAEEGH010022816.1_pt1 | contig 12790 bp, 8 predicted proteins | sample 9134181 | NCBI WGS metagenome assembly JAEEGH01 (sample SAMN16246544, study PRJNA631951) | gut metagenome | biome: gut microbiome; feature: rumen; material: DP-attached | host: Bos | place: Iran: Karaj | collected 2018-10 | reverse complement strand
TGATCTCTGTTTCTTCAGAATCTGCTTTAAATTCTTCAGGTTCAACAACGTTGTCGATGTAACCACGCCGTCACCATTTATCGGATATTTCGTTACCGTAAAATGAAGCAGTCTGTCAAATTGGTCAACCTTGATTCTTGTCGACTTCCATTCGTCGTCCTTCTCTTTTATCGAATAAACCAACGGAGAAAGTTCTTTCTTCTTAGCCTTTCCGTATTCAAGAAGTTTCTCCACGAAGAAGGTCAAATCGGCCTTGCCTGCAAACTTAATAACAACTCCAGCCTTCTGTCTGTACTCAATGTCTCTGAAATCGTTGTCGTCAAAGACCTCGAAAGTCCAACAATCCGCCATTGTCGTTTCCAACTTTTCGTTTTGGTCTGTATCAATCGAAATCTTGAATTTTCCACAAAACTCCATCTGAGCCATACTCTTTGACGTTGCCAGACAAAGTAACATCACAATAAATAGTCTGAAACTATTCTTCATCTTTCTCTTTTTGATTACGTTCACCATAGCCATAGCCAAATCCATAGCCATAGCCACTTGCCTTATAATTGTAATAATGACGATAATATCCGTATCTTGAGCGATAGCCATATCTTCCGTAATGACCGTAACTATCTTGTTTGCTCAAATCAATATCGTTGATTACCATGCAGATATTATTCAACTTATCATCGATGTTTGAAACCAAATCCAAATCCTCCTTCGGAGTGAAGTTTGCACGACAAACATATACGCTAGCATCTGCCAACGGACCGATGCTCAACGTATCAGCCACCATTCCGACTGGCGCAGTATCGAGAAGGATATAATCGTATTTTGGCTTCAGATAATCGATAGCAATCTTCAGTCTGTCGCCTGACAACAACTCGGCTGGGTTCGGCGGAATTGTACCACTTGGAAGAATATCCAAAACACCATTGTTAATAATCGCAGCATCAAGCAAAGAAAAATCTATCTGAGCAGAACTCAAGAAATCCGTAATTCCACGCTTTTCGTTATTCTGTCTCTTGATATTGAATATCTTCAGCAAACGAGGCTTACGGATATCAAGACCGACAATCAGCACTTTCTTGTCCAACAAAGCAAACGACATTGCCATGTTAGAAGAAATGAAAGTCTTTCCCTCCTCGCTCGATGTAGACGTGAAAAGAATTACACTATGCTCTCCGCCCTTAAGCATAAAGTTAAGGTTCGTTCGAAGTGTTCTGAATGTCTCAGCCATCAAGTCATTCTTGTCTTTCTTGACAACGATGGCACGCTCGCCCTCCTGAAGCACATTTGCTCTCGGAACAGTTCCAAGAATAGGCTTATGCGTTGCCTTTACGACATCCATTCTCGTCTCAACCTTATATTTGAGCAGACTGTTTACATAGAACACGATTATCGGAATAATGAATCCGATAGCCAAAGCGATTATATAGAAGATGTTCTTCTTAGGAGAGACCTGTCCCATCAACGTAGGCTCATCAACAATCTTTGCCTTGTTTGTTGTCGAAGCCAAAGTTATGGCATTCTCCTCACGCTTCTGGAGCAACAGCAGATAGATGCCATTCTTAACCTCTTGCTGACGGAGGATATCGTTCAGATATCTTTCATGCTGCGGAGCCTTTACAATCTTCTGGTTAATGCTGCCCTCTTGTCTGTCGAGATTACGTCTGTTAATCTGCAAGCCATGCTGAACACTCTGAATAGTGTTCTTGATGTTTGCATACATATCCTGCACGGTACTTGTGATATCGCGTACACTCGGGTTGTTCTCTGTAGATGTCTTCAGCAAGATATTTCTTTCGAGAACCTTTGCATTGTAGGCTGTTATGAGCTGGCTCAAACTTGCATCAGAAATACCGATGTTTGCAGGGATTACACCCATATAGTTTTCGTCCTTGTTCACATAGTCCTTCAGATACTGAACAAGATTCTGCTGAGTCTGAATATCTACAATTTTCTGTTCATAAGATGAATTCTGAGTCAGAGCCTGTCTGCTGTCAGTCACAAGATCGACCAAACCGGAAGACTGCTTATAGTCTTCGAGATTCTTATCTGTACTGCTCAACTCACCGCTGATAACGGCAAGACGCTCGTCGATGAATAATCCCGTTTTTGTGGCAACCTCGTCTTTGTCTGCCTGAGCCTGTTTGTTATACGCATTAACCATAGCACTCAGGAATACAGTAGAACGTTTTCCGTTTATGTCAACGTACGAAAGGTCGGCAACAGTCGTTGTCTTAGAAGCAGGTTCAACATTGAAACCACTCATGAATCTGCGAGCAACAACTACTGGAGGCTCAATATTTATAATGAGTTTTTGAGGCGCAATCTTAGAATTCTCATGTTTCTTTGCCAGCATTATTTTACCGAGCGAAGTAGAAACAACATGTGGCAGCGACTTGAAATTCTCCTTTATACTTTCTTTCTTTTTTCCATTAGAAACGACTCCGACAAGACTATACTGATTGTCTTCTTCGATATCCAAATGGAACGATGCTCCTGCCGATTCATTCAAATTAAGAATGTTTATAGCTGCGGTATCGACAGTTGTGACAATCTGTTCTTCGCCATACATGTCATACTTTTTGAAACGTCCTTCTCTGAAACAAGAAATATACAAGCCTTCATCTGTAACGGCCTGCTTTCCCAACGTCTTACTTTTCAGAACAAAAACTTCGTTGTCGAAACTGCTCGTCATGTCCATTCCCATGTCGACCATGGCAGCAATTCCATTCATTACAGGACGCTGACTCGACTCATCGTCCTTTATCATGATTTGGGCAACCGACTTGTAAGTCGGCACAGCCAGACGCAACTTCAGATAAGCAAACGACAAGCACACCGCCACAGAAATGGCGAACCATTTCCAGTGAACAAGAAAAAGTGCGATTATATACTTAAAGTCAATATCAAGGCTATCGTCTTCAAGATCGTCATCTCTCAGATCATCATAATATTCGAGTCCTTGCTGGTCGAGATTTGATTTGTTGTTATATCTCATAATAATTTACTTTAAGATGTTATACATAAGCGATGCCAATGATATTACGATAGAAACGGTTGTAAACCACAACGACGTGCTGCTACCAATATCAGAGTTTTTAGCCTTAGCCTTGTTTGGCTCAACATAGATGATATCGTTCTGTTGCAAATAATAATAAGGTGATGAGATGATGCGCGCATCATTCAAATCGAGTCTTACGATTTCTTTCTCTCCCTTATCATTTTCGCGTATAAGTTTAACGGCATCGCGCTTTCCGTAGATTGTAAGATCCTTGGCAAGAGCCAAAGCCTCGAAAATATTAACCTTTTCGTTAGAAATAATGAAGACACCCGGAGACGCAACCTCACCAAGAACTGAAATCTTATAGTTACTCATTCTGACAGAAACGACAGGAACTTCGTCTTTGATATAATCTTTCAGTTTCTCGCGAATCATATCCTCGCACTCACTCTTGGTCTTGCCTCCAACCGTGAGTTGTCCCAATACAGGGAAGTCAATGTTTCCATTATTGTCAACAAGATATGTCTGAAGCGCACCTGATGAATACAGATTATTCGTATATGTACTCTGGACAATAAGGTTAAAAGGTGCAGAAACAGTCTTGTTTGAACAATTTACCGTAATTGTAAGCAAGTCTTTCGGCTGTATACGAGCATCGTACAAAACAGCATTGTCCTTGAATACATTTACACTGTCACTGTTCTGAATATAAGGAACTTTTTTATAGCTATTACAAGAAGTTAATGCAACGATTAACAGAAATATTAAAATATTAAAATTTTTCATCAAGTATTCTAAAAAACATTTTACAGAGTGCAAATATAGTGTTTATTTCTTATATTTTCATATCTTTGCCATCAAAAATAGCAATATGATAAACGAAATTCTGAAAAATATACAGATTGAGAATCTGAACGAGATGCAAAACGCGGCCTTGAAAGCCACGTCGAAACAAGTTATGATTTTCAGTCCTACGGGAAGCGGAAAGACCGTTGCCTTCCTGCTTCCGCTTATTCAACGACTGCGCAAGGACATCAACGGAGTGCAGGCTGTAATCATTGCACCGAGTCGCGAACTGGCCTTGCAGATTGACAGCGTAATAAAGAGTATGCGCACACCTTTCACATCTGTTGCAGTCTACGGCGGAAGGGCTGCAATGGACGAGCACAGAACAATAAAGAGCCTGAATCCGACAATCATCATCGGAACTCCGGGACGACTGAACGACCACCTGAAGAAAGGAAACTTCAGCACAGTTGTGGCAAGCAATCTGATTATCGACGAGTTCGACAAATGTCTTGAACTCGGTTTCATGAAGGAGATGACCGAGGTTTTGCAGCAACTCGACAAGGTCGAATACAGAATGCTGACATCTGCCACACAACTAAACAGCGAGGAGCAGGAACGCGAAGCCAAAAAGGATTTCGCACGACTTAACGCGCTACTCGGCGGAATGCATTCGTACAAAGTGCTTAACTTTCTTGAGGACAGCACAGAACGCGATGCAAGAATCAATGTCTACAAGGTAGATTCGCCAGAGAAGGACAAACTGAACACTCTTTTCAATCTTCTTTGTCAGTTGGGCGAACAGCAGAGCATCGTCTTCGTAAACTACCGCGAGAGCGTTGAACGCACGGCAAAATTCTTGAAGCAGCAAGGCATCTTCTGCGAATATTTTCACGGCGGAATGGACCAAGACCTTCGCGAGCGCGCCCTCTACCGATTCAGAAACGGAAGTTGCAACGTATTCGTAAGCACCGATTTGGCGGCACGCGGACTCGACATCGAGGCGGTAGACAACGTGATACACTATCACCTGCCGCTGAATGCCGAAGCATTTGTGCATCGCAACGGACGTACGGCAAGATGGGACAAGACCGGCAACGCATACATCATCGTAGGTCCTGAAGAAACGGCTCTCGACGAATGGCAGGCAAGCGATTTCGAACTGAAGGTGGGCGAATTCACAGTCTCAACCCCGAAATGGATTACTATATATATAGGTAGAGGCAAGAAAGACAAACTGAACAAGGTAGACATCGTAGGATTTATGTGCAAACAGGGTGGCTTGCAGAAAGACGAAATCGGTCAGATTGACGTGATGGCGCACCACAGCTACGTTGCCGTTGCAAGAAAAAAGGCGAAACAGATGCTTTCTAACACATCGGGATTAAAGATTAAAAATCAAAAGACAATTATCGAGATTAGTAAATAATTATAATCAATTTATTCAAAAGTTGCACTATTTTTAACATTTTTGTAAAATTAGTTTTGTTATGCAACTTTTTTTGAGTAAATTCGCCGCGATTTTTTTAATGTAGGAATAACTAATAATCAATTTATAAAACAAACATCAAATGAAAAAGCATAATTTCAATGCCGGACCATCTATCCTCCCACGCGAGGTTATCGAGGCTACAGCAAGCGCTTGCCTTGATTTTAACGGATCAGGTCTTTCACTTATGGAAATCAGCCACCGTGCAAAAGATTTCCAGCCAGTTGTTGACGAAGCAGTTGCTTTGTTCAAGGAACTTCTCGACATTCCTGAGGGTTACTCGGTTCTGTTCCTTGGTGGTGGTGCGAGCTTGGAATTCTGTATGGTTCCTTACAACTTCCTTGAGAAGAAGGCTGCATACCTTAACACAGGTGTTTGGGCAAAGAAGGCAATAAAGGAAGCTAAGGCTTTCGGTGAGGTTGTTGAGGTTGCATCTTCTGCAGATACAACTTACAACTATATTCCAAAGAAGTTTGAGATTCCAGCCGATGCCGACTATTTCCACTTCACATCTAACAACACAATCTATGGTACTGAGATTCGCAAGGACTTGGATTCTCCAGTTCCATTGATTAGCGATATGTCATCAGATATCTTCTCACGTCCTATCGACGTTGCAAAGTACAACTGTATCTACGGTGGTGCCCAGAAGAATCTTGCAATGGCAGGTCTTACTTTCGTTATCGTAAAGAACGATGCTCTTGGCAAGGTAACTCGCCACATCCCAACAATGCTCGACTATCGCACTCATGTTGATGGCGGCTCAATGTTCAACACTCCTCCTGTAGTTCCTATCTACTGCGCACTTCAGAACCTTAAGTGGATTAAGAAGATGGGCGGTGTAGAGGCTATGGACAAGCGTGCCAAGGAGCGTGCCGAGATTCTGTACAACGCTATCGATTCTTCTAAGATATTCCGTCCAACAATCCTTGATCCAGAGGATCGTTCAATCATGAACATCTGCTGGGTAATGAAGGACGAGTACAAGGAGCTTGAGGCTGACGCAATGAAGCACTTCACAGAGGCTGGCATGGTTGGCGTTAAGGGCCACCGTTCAGTAGGCGGTTTCCGTGCATCTTGCTACAACGCCATGACTGTAGAGAGCGTTCAGGCTCTTGTTGACAGCATGAAGGCTTTCGAGGCTAAGCACTAATAAAATACACCCAACAGAAAGGCTCATGCAAATGGGCCTTTTTTGCTTTTATGGCAAGATTCAACTAAAAGAAAAACAAACAATTAACAAACAAAATAATGACTAAGGTATTAGTAGCAACAGAAAAGCCTTTTGCAGCAGTTGCAGTTGAAGGCATTAAGAAAGAGATTGAAGCAGCTGGTTTCGAACTTGCACTTCTTGAAAAGTACACAGAGAAGGCTCAGCTTCTCGATGCAGTTAAGGATGTTGACGCACTTATCATACGTTCAGACAAAGTTACAGCCGAGGTTCTCGACGCTGCAAAGAATCTGAAGATTGTTGTCCGCGCAGGCGCAGGCTACGACAATGTAGACCTTGAGGCTGCTACAGCCCACAACGTGGTTGTAATGAACACTCCGGGCCAGAACTCAAACGCAGTTGCCGAACTTGTTTTCGGTATGCTCGTATATGCTGTCCGCAACTTCTACAACGGCAAGGCTGGTACTGAGTTGAAGGGCAAGAAGCTTGGTATCCTCGCATTCGGTCAGGTTGGCCGTAACGTGGCTCGCATCGCTGCCGGATTCGGCATGGACATCTATGCTTACGATGCTTTCTGCCCTGCTGACGCTATCGAGGCTGCAGGCGTTCACGCTGTTGCTTCACAGGCTGAACTGTTCAAGACTTGCGACATCGTTTCTCTTCACATCCCTGCAACAGCAGAGACTAAGCAGAGCATCAACTACGACCTCTGCTCAACTCTGAAGAAGGGCGCAATCATCATCAATACTGCCCGCAAGGAGGTTATCGACGAGGCTGGCCTCATCAAACTGATGGAAGAGCGCGAAGACTTGAAGTACATCACCGACATCATGCCTGATGCTAACGACGAGTTTGCTTCTAAGTTCGAGGGTCGCTACTTCTCAACTCCTAAGAAGATGGGTGCTCAGACTGCCGAGGCTAACATAAACGCTGGTATCGCAGCAGCAAAGCAGATTGTAGGCTTCATCAAGGAAGGTATTACTAAGTTCCAAGTTAACAAGTAATTATCAGAATATAGTACTATGCACAGAGCCTTGCAATGTGCATAGTACTTTTTTCCTTTTCTCAGAAGATATATAACCTTGACAAATAGCATAACCCTATGCTAATGCTACAAGACTGAATAATACACACAAAACTTTTTTCAGAAAATATAAAAAGACTAAAATATGGCAATTATAAAACCATTCAAAGGCATCCGCCCACCAAAAGACTTGGTTGAGAAAGTAGAAAGCCGTCCTTACGACGTTCTCGACTCTGAAGAGGCTCGCGCCGAGGCTGGCGACAACGAGATGTCACTCTATCACATCATCAAGCCCGAAATAGACTTTCCAGTAGGAACATCGGAATACGATCCGCGCGTGTACAAGAAGGCTGCCGAGAACTTCAAGAAATTCCAGGACAACGGATGGCTTGTTCAGGACGAGAAGGAGCAATACTACATCTATGCACAGACTATGAACGGAAAGACCCAGTACGGTCTGGTGATTGGCGCATACGTCAACGACTACATGACAAACGTGATTAAGAAGCACGAACTTACCCGTCGCGACAAGGAAGAAGACAGAATGAAGCATGTTCGCGTGAACAACGCAAACATCGAACCTGTGTTCTTTGCATATCCCGACAACAAGGTTCTTGACGAACTTGTAAAGAAATACACTCAGACAACTCCAGAGTACGATTTCATCGCCCCTGTAGACGGTTTCGGACACAAATTCTGGATTATCAGCGACGATGCCGACATCAAGACTGTAACGAAGGAGTTTGCCGACATGCCGTCGCTCTACATTGCCGACGGACATCACCGCTCGGCTGCTGCCGCTCTTGTAGGCGCAGAGAAGGCAAAGCAGAACCCAAATCACAAGGGCGACGAGGAATACAACTACTTTATGGCCGTGGCATTTCCTGCAAGCCAGCTGACAATCCTCGACTACAACCGAGTTGTGAAAGACCTTAACGGACTCTCTTCCGAGCAGTTCCTTGAGGCTCTGAAGAAGAACTTCGATGTAGAGAAGAAGGGCGAGGCAGAATACAAGCCTCAGCAGTTGCACGAATTCTCGCTCTACCTCGACAACAACTGGTACTCGCTCAAGGCTAAGGAAGGAACATACGACAACAACGACCCTATCGGCGTTCTCGACGTAGATATTTCGAGCCGTCTTATCCTTGACGAGGTTCTTGGCATAAAAGATTTGCGCAGCGACAAGCGAATTGACTTTGTTGGCGGTCTGCGCGGTCTGAAAGAACTGAAGCGCCGCGTTGACAACGGCGAAATGCGAACCGCACTTGCACTCTACCCTGTCTCAATGCAGCAGATTATGGACATAGCCGACAGCGGGAAGATAATGCCTCCAAAGGCAACATGGTTCGAGCCAAAACTTCGTTCTGGACTAATTATTCACAAGTTGAGCTAAATAAACATTCGATAAAAAGTTCCGCAACCGTCATGGATTTGCGGAATTTTTTTGGGACATTACAAATGACTTTGGGTAAGGTGCTCGTCTCGAACGAATCCCGAAGGCATCCCGAACTTTCCGGCTTGCTTGACCGTATCTTCCACGTACCTTCCAACTTACCTGAACGTTCCTTGACGCTATTTTGTGTTTACCAAAAGGTAAAAAAGTCTACTTATTCTATAATTTTGAATTCTCAATTATAAATTGATAATTTCAACTTTTTACAAAAGAAATTGTCAACTGTGAATTGTCAATTGCAAACTGCATTAATATACGCTTTGTCGAACCTTCCCCCTTGCTATCCCCTTACTACCCTCTTGCTATCCTCTTGCTATCCTCTTGCTACCCCCTACCTAAAAAGGACTTTTTTGCCACTTTTTGCATAATAACACCATTTTTAGTATATCCATACCGATTAAATATGCAATATACTGGCACACATTTATAAATGTTGTGAGTTTGTGATAGGCTCATTCCCTAAGCAGGCAGCAAAAGTTCTATAGTATAATTGTAATAATACGGAACTATCAAAAAAGTTTGCGACACGTCACAAAAGTAAGTCTCACAAAACATCCGTCCCTAAAGCCACACAAAATAAAGCAGAAGAAAAAAACAATCAAAAAAGGACCGCGTCTCACGACGCAGTCCTTACTGTTAATACTAATACTAAGCACACTTTGCTTATTTGCAGAAATAAAACAAAAACTCTTATCTTAAATTTTAATAACCATTATTCTGCCATACTTTCTTCTGCTCTTCAGACAAGTTTATACCGTCTTCGTTCTGGAGGGCATCGATAAACTTCTGAGGAATTGGGCGCAACTCATGCTTGTTGGCTGTTATGCCAGTAGCCTCAGGGTTGAATGCCTTGGCACGTGAAATAAGCAATCCTGCGCGTGATAGTTCCTCCCAACGGTTCCACTCGCCAAGAAGCTCGCGAGAACGCTCGTTAAAGATGAAGTTAAGCATACGGTCGTAGTCTGAAGTACAGCCCAATGCCTGCAAGATAGCCTCATCCTCGGCTGGCAGACTTGAATAGCTCTCGATCTGAAGGTTTGAAGCATCCTTTGTCTCCTCGATGCCTGTTGAGAGATAATATGTATTCTTGTGAGTCATCGAAGCGTAGTAAGCCTCTGTATTATTCAATACCTTGCCATTCTTGTCCTTGTTTTTCTTTACTGATGTAGATGTTGCGGTAGAGTTATCGTTATCGCCGCCATCAGCCTTCAAGAAAGCCATAGAACCGTCGGTGTAGTAGCTTCTGTCCTCGCCGTTCTTCCACTGAGCACGGGCACGAAGCACATTAACTGTATTGATTGCATCCTGATAATTTCCAAGACGAACCTGAGCCTCAGCCTTAACAAGATAAGTCTCGCCGGTACGAGCCATAATTACATCACGATGTGCATCACCCTTCTCGCCTGTTCGTGTACCGTCGGCAGTCTTATTGATTCCGCAGAATACATTTGAAGTTGAAGGATTGCCGGTGTAAGTATTCAGCACATACTTTCCGTTCTGGAATGTAACAAATGCGTTAGGAACCCACTTTCCAGTGAGAGGATTGACGAAGTTGTGAACATCGCCGCCACGACCGAAAGTTCCGTAAGGATTTCCGTCGAAACGAGTGTCAGACTTCTTGTTGAGGATAAAGATGATACCTTCGTCGCCCAAATCTGGAACTTGTTCATCGGTTATTCCATACTTTGACTTAACACCCTGTACAGTATTGCCGTTCTTATCCTTTGTATCCTCGGCACTCAATGCGATATTGTTCAAGCCATATACAGTCTTGAATGTCTTCCACATACGAGCATCGTTCACATTGTCGAATACGCTGTAGCTGTATTCTGTAGGACGGCAACGCTGGAAGTCCATACCGCCGATATACTGACCACGCTGAACCCATCCGCCAGAGAAGTTGGAGAACTGAGGGTCGAAATAGTTGTAAGTACGGTTTCCAAAACGACCTTGTGTCGAATTATCATCGTTATGCTCGGCAGTCATCAGAATCTCAGACAAGCCCTCGTTTGCACAATCAACACCTGTCCACTTTCCGTAAAGATCCCAATAGTCTGCTGCCAGCGGACATGCAGCAATAACCTCGTCACAAAGAGAGATTACACGGTTCAAATCCTTACTCTTGTCGTATGATGAATTCCACTTAGAGCAACGCTCTGACTGGCGGAACAACAAAGCCTTAGCAAGGAAGTGTGCAGCAGTGTACTTTGTCCAAGTACCGTTTCCGCGCCATTTCTTTTCTGGCAAATACTTATATGCTTCCTCTAAATCAGAAATCACCTGATTAAGAGTCTGCTCTTCTGTTGCACGCTCGTAATGAGTCTTTATATTATCGCTGTTTGCAGCCTCTGTTTCGAGAGCAACACCTCCGTACTGAGCAAACAGACGGTAATAGTTATATCCACGAAGAAAATGAGACTCACCCAAAACCTTGTTACGAGAATCCTCGCTCGAAATCTTGTCTGCATGACTAAGGATAAGGTTAGCTGTTGAGATTCCGTAGTACATCTGATCCCACAAAGCCGACACGGCAGGACAGTTTTTGTTAGCTGCACCAAGTGCAGGAGTCAAGTCCTGAGGATTAAGACGACTATCGTATGTGTTCCAACATTCTGAAGTCAAATCTGCACCATTTGTAAACTCATCGCAGCCATAAAGGTTAATACCGTATGCCCACTCATATCCGAAGTGCCAGCGGATATTGCCATAAAGACCTGCAAGCATCTGAAGAGCTCCAGCCTCGTCCTCGAGCAGAACATCTGTGTACTTGTGACCGGCATCTTCCTTTAGAAAATCGTCGCTACATGATGTAGTTCCAAGCAGCGAGAGCATACATAAAGCTCCGCCAACTATCTTGTTATTTATATATTTCATATTCTGAATATTCTTTTAAAATTATTACACGACCGTTTATTAGAAATCAATCTGCATACCCAAAGTGAAGCCGCGATTGAAGTAGGTCTTTTCTGTATCAAGATCCATAAAGTCTACTGAAGAGTAGAGCATACCAAGGTTGCGACCCTGAACATAGAACTTGAGGTTGCTGATGCCAAGATTCTTAAGCAGATTCTTGTCCAAACTATAGCCAAGAGACAAATTGCGAACCTTGATGAAAGATGCATCCTTGAAACCGAGAAGACCAGAATATGGGTCACCACCAGACTGGTTGTAGATAGGCTTCTGCCATTCTGCACCAGTATTCTCTGGAGTCCAGTAGCTTATTTCGCGTTGCTGGTACATACCGAGCTGACCCTCGCCGCCAGTGCTAATCATATAGTTGAAACGTCCCTGCAACTCCAATGTAAGTTCGAAGCCCTTCCATGAAAGAGAGTTTGACCATCCTGCTGTTAGACGAGGATTCTTGTTGCCAAGAACAACGCGGTCTGAGGCATCAATCTTATAGTCGCCATTCTGATCTACAGGGCGAACATTACCAGCTGTGAACTTTTCGCCGTTGGCGTTGAACTTAGCCATCTCCTCTGCATCGCCCTCCTGCCAGATTCCAGCACAAGCATAGCCGTAATGAACTGCAATAGACTGTCCGATGAACAAAGATGAATTAACATCATCCTGCTTGCCGTTGGCAAGTTCTACGATTTCATCCTTCTGCCAAGCAAAATTTATATTTGAGTTCCAAGTAATATCCTTTGTCATTACAGGTATTGTATTCAGAGTAAACTCGAAACCCTTGTTCTTTGTCTGACCGATGTTTGTCTTCATTGCTGGATAGCCAAAAATTGAAGGAATACTAACATTAAGAATCAAATCTTTTGTGCGAGAAGCATAGATATCGATAGTACCACCGATTCTACCCTTCAATACACTGAAATCGAAGCCCATATTCCACTGTGTAGTCTTCTCCCAACCCA
>JAEEGH010022815.1_pt1 | contig 12790 bp, 10 predicted proteins | sample 9134181 | NCBI WGS metagenome assembly JAEEGH01 (sample SAMN16246544, study PRJNA631951) | gut metagenome | biome: gut microbiome; feature: rumen; material: DP-attached | host: Bos | place: Iran: Karaj | collected 2018-10 | reverse complement strand
GGATGCCCTGAGCCGCTCCCTGGGCATGGACGAGCGGATGTGGCCCTTCATGAAATCCGGGGTGATCCTGCCCCCCTGGAAGGACCGGCGGGGCGGCTCCGGCGGCGGCTTCGCCATGTCCGGCTACGGGCTGGGCCCCGGCTTCTTCCTGGTGTGCGTGGACTATGAACGCATCCTCCGCCGGGGGGCACAGAGCATCGTGGACGAGGCCAGACAATGCCTGAAGGACCTGCGCTACACCTCCGGCGACGCCATCGAAAAGAAAAACTACTGGGAAGCGGTGATCCTGGTCTACGAAGCCTGGATCCGCTTCGCGGGCCGCTATGCCGATCTGTGCGAACGTCTTTCCGGAGAGGAAGCGGACCCCGGCCGGGCTCTTGAGCTGCGGGAAATGGCGAGGATCTGCCGGAAGGTGCCGCAGTACCCGGCGGAGAGCTTCCGGGAAGCCCTGCAGAGCTTCTGGCTCACCTTCCTCATGGCCCTGCCTTCTCCCACGACCTCCGCGGGCCGCTTCGACCAATACATGCATCCCTATTACCGGAAGGATCTGGACGCGGGAAGGATCCGCGAGGAAGAAGCCCTGGAGCTGCTGGAAATCCTCCGCTGCAAGGTGATGAAAATCAACCGGGTCTCCGGCAAGGCCAATCGGGCGAAAAACGCGGGCATGGCCAAATGGTACAACTGGACCATCGGCGGCGTGGACGCCCGGGGCAGGGACGCGACCAACGACCTCACCTATCTCCTGCTGGAGGCGGCGAAGGAGACGCTTCTGCCCCACCACACCCTGACCCTGCGGGTCCACCCCGGCACGCCGGAAAGGCTGATGACAAAAGCCCTGGAGGTGGTGCGCACGGGCATCGGCATGCCCGCCTTCGTGGGGGACGAGAGCTATATCCGCTTCTTTGTGCATAACGGCATGGCCCCGGAGGACGCCAGAGACTACTGCATGACCGGCTGCGTGGACGGCAACGTGCCCGCCCGCTCAAGGAGCCAGGTGGTGACCTTCTTCATCATCCCCCAGGCACTGGATATCTTTATGCACAACGGCTACTGCCGCCACACGGGGGAGACCGTGGGCATCCCCACGGGGGACGTGACGAAGATGACCTCCTTTGAAGAATTCTGCGAGGGCTTCCGAAAACAGTTCAAATATCTGCTCAGCATGGCTTCCGAGCGGAACAATGTGGAGCTCATCGCCCAGCGTGAGCTGTTCCCCGACCCCTTCCGCAGCGCCCTCATGGCCGGCGGGGTGAAGGACGGCAAGGACCTGCTGAACAAGCGCTTCGCCATCGAAAACTGCAGCTGCCTGGGGGCCGTGGGAGGCGTCAACGCCGGCGACGCCCTTTCCGCAGTGAAGGAGCTGGTGTTCGACAAAAAGAAATACACCATGAAGGAATTGATGGCGGCCCTGGACGCGGACTGGGAGGGCTATGAGGAGATGCGGCAGGATTTCATCCGCGCCCCGAAATACGGCAACGACCTGGATGAGCCGGACCGCATGGTGGCGGAGGTCTACCGCCTCTTTGCCGAAGCCTGCGCCGAGAATCCCACCGCCTACGGAGGCCACGTGACCCCCAACGCCATCTCCATCTCCGCCCACCAGCCCGGCGGCGCGGTGACGGGGGCCACCCCCGACGGGCGCAAGGGGGGCGACATCCTGGCGGACGCCTCCCTCTCCCCGGACCGGGGCCGGGACAAGGCCGGGCCCACCGCCGTCTTCCGCAGCGCCATGAAGGTGGACCAGGACCCCTATCAGGGCACCCTGATGAACATGAAGCTCCACCCCGCCATGCTGCGCTCGGAGGAGGACCTCAGCAAGCTGGGCAGCATGATCCAAACCTATCTGACCCACGGGGGCAAGCACATCCAGTTCAACGTGGTGGACCGTGCCGAGATGGAGGAAGCGCAGCGCCATCCCGAAGAGCACGGCGACCTGGTGGTGCGGGTGGCGGGCTACAGCGCCTATTTCGTCCGCCTGCCGGAATCCATCCAGAACGAGGTCATGGACCGCACGGAACAGCGCTTTTGATGGAAAGGGTCCGGTTCGCCGGCGGGCGTCCTTTCACCTGGGTACAGACGGACAGGAAGCAGGTCTGCTTGCGGGTGCCCGGCGCAATGTAAGGTCGATTCGGACAGCCGGCCAGCGTCCGGTTTCCGTCCCACAGCCAGCGTCCGGTTTCCGTCCCTTTCCGCTTGTGTTCCGGCAGCAGGGTGTGTATAATAAAGAGACTGGAGGTGATGCGTCATGACCGCACGTCAGGAAGCATATCAACTGATCAGCAAATTGCCCGACGATACCGTGATCTATTTGGTGGAACTGCTCAAACGGATGCCGCCCGAGGCTGCGGCTTCCTCCGATATCGGCGCCCCCGTACGGCTCGGGCTGGGCAAGGGCGTCATCACCGACCCCGCAGATTTTGACCTCTGGGATGCAGAACTCGCCGCCATGTTTGAGGACGAGTCCCTATGAAGCTGCTGGCTGATACGCATATCATCATTTGGGCCCTGCTGGACAACGACAGGCTTCCGGCCAAGGCGCGGGCATTATTGAGCGACCCGAACAATACGGTTTTTTTCAGTCCGGTTTCGGTCTGGGAAATCGCCATGAAGCACACCGCGCATCCCCGGGAGCTCCCCTTTACCGGAAAGACTTTTTTTGAGCTGTGTCTCCGCTCCGGCATGCAGCTTTCGGAAATGCGCATCTCTCATGTCTTGGCCTACGAGTCGCTGCACCGTGCCGAAGGAGCACCCGCGCACAAAGACCCTTTCGACCGGCTTTTGATCGCTCAGGCGAAAACGGAAAACCTGGTCCTCCTCACCCACGATTCACTTCTGTCAGATTATGAGGAGCCCTGCGTCCTTTTGGTATGATATCATTAAGAAAAACCGCGCCGCCTTCGGGGAACGATCCCCAAAGTGCGGCGCGGCTGCTTATGTTTTTCCCTCAGTATGCCAGCGTGTCCAGCTGGATGCCGCTCATGCCGCTCTCCTTGGGATTGTGGTTGAATTTCTTTTCGCTGACGCCGTGGAGGAACTTTTCCTCCATGTGGATTTCGACGCCCGTGTCCTCCAGGGTCTTCTGCAGAGGGGCCACGTCCAGCGCCTGGAGGGGCCTTTTGCCCTGATCCAGGGCCAGAGCCGCCGCGGTGCCTGCCGCCTGGCCGGTGAAGACGCAGCAGGGGATGGTCCTTGCGATCTCCCAGGCGTAGCCCCCGGCGGAGACCATGCGCCCCGCAACCAGCAGGTTTTCCACCCGGCTGTCGATCAGGGCCCCGTAGGGGAATTCATGGTGGGCGGCGGGATTCTCCATGCTGTGGCAGACGACGCCCACGGAGTTGGGGACATGCTCCCCGTGGAGCAGGAATTCCTCCAGGCCGATGAGCCGACGGGTCATGCGGAACTGGGGCATGAAGGGCAGGGTCAGCATGGCGAGGCCGGGGCGGTCGTTCTTCTTGAGATAGTCCAGGGCCAGCTTCCGGGAGGTGCGGATATAGCCGTTGACCCCCTCGACGGTGTCCCCGTAATACTGGGGGATCTCCGTTTTGGAGTTGTCCGCGTCGGGCCGGAGGCCGAACCAGCGCATGCGGATGAGCTTTCTGGCTTCTCCGCTGTCCAGGTTTTCCCGGATGTGCTCCGTGTCGATCTCATAGGTCCAGTGGGAGACGATATTGGGCAGGCTTTCGCACCGGCAGCCCGCCCGGTAGCATACGTCCGCATCCCCGGAGGCGTCCACGATATAATCCGCCAGATAGGCGCTGCGGCCGCTCTTGTTCTCCACGATCACGCCCCGGCAGCGGTCCCCCTCCAGGATCACGTCGCAGAAGACCGTGTCGAAAATGACCTGGATGCCCAGGTCCTCGGTCAGCTCGTCCAGGGCCAGGATGCAGGCGGGGATATTGAATTCCGAGGAATAGCGCTTCGCGGGCATCTCCACATGCTTTGTCCCCGGCTGCCAGCATTCCGGGATGGTGTTGTAGCTGTATTTTGCGCAGATGCGCAGGAATTCCTCCGCCTGGCCGCCGAAGACCCGGTTTCCCTGCCCGTCGCAGATGGGCAGATAGACGCAGACGTGGCCCAGGGTGGCCAGGCCCCCCAGGGCGATGCTCTTTTCCAGCAGGATGACCTGCTTCCCCAGCCTGGCCGCGGCCACCGCCGCGCTCACCCCCGCCAGGCCGCCGCCCACCACCAGCACGTCGCATGTCCCCGCAACGGGGGTCCTCCGTTCCTCCCGGATCAGCTGCTCGATCATCGTGATCCCATCCTCCATTCACTGCCTGATGCCTTCATTTTACCCCGGAAAGAAGCGCTGTCAAGGCGCTTTCTCCCTGCAAAAGGGCAGGCAGCGGAAAAACCCGCTGCCTGCCCGTTCTGTATCGCTTTACTTGATGATCACGGTCCGCGTCGCGCTGTCCCAGCCAACGGTGAATCCGAAGAACTCTGCCAGATAGCGGATGGGGGCGAAGGTCCTGCCGCCCCGGATGACTGCGGCGGTGTCCATGACGACCGCCGCCCCGTCGCCGGTGCGGGCCTCGCTGCTGCCGATGGGGAAGTAAAGGGTCTTGACCCCGTCCGTGAAGCTGGCCTCTCTGGCTGTGCCGTCCCAGCCCACGGTGAGGCCCAGGGCCGTCGCCACCGCCCGCAGAGGCACCATGGTGCGGTTGTTTTCATCAATGAAGGGGATGGCGTCCGTCCAGGCGACGGTCTCGCCCTTCACCGTGACGTTGGTGGGCTTCCCCAGCTTGCCGGGGAACTCGGTCAGGGGCGTGTCGGCGGGGAAGCCGGCATAGTTGCCGGGGGCCGCGCTGTCGATGATCATCCAGGAATTCCCGTCGTCCATGGCGAGGGAAAATTCGCTCCAGGTCACTTTTTCGCCCATGTATTCGCTGTAGACCCCGTCGGCCACGCGGATCACTTCCCCGGCCTTCACCGGGATCGAGTCCGTACCCTGCACGGCCATGGACGCATCGAAATAGCTCTTGGTAAAGGTCACGTCCCGGTCGAAGGAGAAAGTCCCGTCAGGGCCGAACCACATGGCATAGGTATAGCCGAAAAAGCCGGGCATGCCGAAGAGGCTGCCGATATCGAAGACGGTGAAGTCTTCATCCATGTCCCCGGCGACCATGGTCACCGTCTCGCCGCCGACGGTGGAGGCGGGGGTGATCGTTCTGCCGAGGCCGTCGGCCTTGGGCAGGGCGGGGATGGTAAGGCTGACGGGGACGGTCCGGGTCTCTTCCTTGAAGGTCAGGGTCAGGGTCGCGGAGACGGAGCCCGGCTGCTCCCGGGTGGCGCTGGTCTTGGCAAAGTCGGACCAGCTCCGCTGGATCTGGTGGACGCCCACCCCCAGGCGGACGACGGCGTCCAGATGATCCTGGGTGACGGCATTGGCGGGCACATAAGCCCCCAGCGCTTCTTCGGCATCTGCAACGCCCTGATCCAGCAGACCGGCGGCGTCCTTGCAGATGCAGTGGTCGATATGCTCGTTGCAGACGGGGCAGATGGTGGCGCAGCGGCAATGGCTGATGACCTCTCCGCAGCCGCCGGGGCAGAGGGTCTCGTGCTCCGGCTCTTTCATGAAGGTCGTGGGTTTTTCCGGCGGCCACGCGAATCCGGCGGGGATCTCATTGGAATACCCGGTGATCGATGCATTGGGATGACATTCCAGATAGCGGGAGTCGCCGCGTTCATAGCCCATATAAGAGATTTCCATCAGCTGGTGGACTTTCTGCCCGTTGCGGATATAGGAGTTTACCTCGTCCGTGACCGCATAGAGATAATGCCGTTCGGAGGTGCCGGACCCGACCACCAGAAGCATATCGTTGATCGTGTACCAGCTCCCTTGGGCCAGATAGTTTCCTCCGTAACCCGGATTCGCGCCTCCGGTCCCGTTGCCGAAGGAGGGAGAGAACACGACAAAGCGGAAGATCGTGTCGGTGAAATCCTGGCGATACTGGTGGGCGCCCATGGCCAGGGCGCTGAGATACCATCCGTAACCCTCGCCGTCCACAAGGCGCGGGTCGTGGCCCTTCATCTCCTCCGTGATGTTCGTCAGGTCGTAGGAGGTATGGTCGTGCTCGCTGGCGGCGGCCAGTTCTTCCGGGGCATACAGGGTGATCCCGGCGGGCTTCTCTATCCCGGTCCCTGCATCCGGATGCCGCTCCATGCGGTGGATCGGCGCTCCGTCCCCGGAGAAGGACACGTCGTTGACGATCGTTGCGAAATGATCTGTCAGGAACATATAGGGCAGGGTCATGCGCGTCTCCGCTTCCGTAAACGCATTTTCCACAAACACAATGCCAAGATTGCTGACGCTGTACCACTGGCCGATCCGATCCTCAAAGCCCGGGGAGCGAATGACCATTTCCCCCGTATCCCACAGCTTCATAGTGAAGGCCGTGAACATGCTGCTGTCATTTTCCCAAACGAGATCATCCCCCGTGACCAGGCGCTGATCCCGGTAGGTGACGGGCAGATTCCTTTCGTCGATGCTGGGATGCACCACATCCCGGGGCCGGATCATGCCGGGAGGCACGCTGTTCATATCCCCGGAGAGGGCGATGCGGAAGCCCACGCCCGCCCCGCCGTCGATGGAGCGGATCTGCCGGGCCACCAGGGTGCGGGTGCTGTCGGGCAGGCCGCCGTAGATGCCGCCCCGGCGGGTCTTCTGCGTGTGGAAATTGCCGCCGGGTCCGATGGGATCCACGCCGCCCGTCAGGGTTGCGTCAAAGCTGTTGTAGACCCACTCCTCCGCGTTGCCGCAGAGGTCGTAGATGCCCAGGATGTTGGGCTTCTTGGTTTTCACATCCTGCACGGAGATACGGCTGGCCACCACCTCGTCGTGGATGTTGGAGCCCGCAAAGAGGTATTTATGGTTGTTGCCGGGATAGTCCGCGTTGCCCACCTTGCCGGGGTTTCCCCCCTTGGCGGCGAATTCCCATTCCGCTTCGGTGAGCAGCCGATAGGTACGGCCGGTGAGCACATAGAGGCGGTCCAGAAATTCCTGCACCTGATAAAAGGTCACGTTTTCCTTGGGCCGGTTGGCGTCCGCCCCCGGCTGCCCCAGGCCCATGACCGCGTTCCACAGGCTGACGGTGACCTCTGTCTCCCCGATATAAAAATCGCTGACGGTCACGCCCCGCACCGGGTTCACGCTTTCCGGGCGCATGCTTGCGTCGGAGGCCTCCCAGCCCAAGGTGAAGGTGCCGCCCTCCACGAAGACCATGTTGAAGGTGGTGTCGAATTTCACCCCCGCCATGTCCGTGGACAGGGTCTCAACGAGCAGGTCGCCCGAGACGGGCTTCCCCTGCATGGCCGCGGCCGCCGTGCCGGGCAGGAGCGCCAGCAGCATCACCGCTGCCAGGAGGAGGGAGAGTATCTTCTTCATACGCTTTGATTCTCCGCCTTTCTCATGAGTTTTTCAAGCCGGTCATTATGACTTTTCTGCCATTGCAGTATAGCAGAATATCCAGCCGGTGGCAAGGTATTTATGGAAAACATCATCGAATTGCACAAAAAGGCGGAGCGCTCTGCGCTCCGCCTTTCTCACCGGAAAATCATTCCGCCCCTTTGTCCGCCCCGAATCTGGCCTCGAACTGCGAAACGATGCCCTGCAGCTCCTCCGGGAGGAAGCCCAGGGCCCGCTGCCGCAGGCGTTCCGGGATGCCGAAATAGGGCCCCGCGATGCTCCCGGCGATGGCAGCCTGGGTGTCGCTGTCCCCGCCCAGGGAGATGGCGTTGCGCAGGGCGTCCTCAAAGCTCTCCGCCTCCAGAAAGGCCTGGATAGCCTCGGGAACGGATTTCTGGCAGCTCACCTCGAAGCGGTAACCCGGCCGGATCTCCGCCAGCGTCCTGCTCAGGGGATAGTAATGCTCCCGCACATGGTCCCGGATGGCAGCCTTGTCCGCCCCCGTGCGGGCCAGATAGATGCAGGCGGTCACCGCCCGCGCCCCCTTCATGCCCTCCGGGTGATCGTGGGTGACGGCGGTGACGGCGTCGGAAAGGCGCAGGGCCTCCTCCAGGCTCCCCGCCGCCCAGGCCGCGGGGCTGACGCGCATGGCGGAGCCGTTGCCGTAGCTGCCGTAGGGCGCTGGCGTCTCCGCGAAAAGCCAGCGGTGGAAGCGCCCCCCGAAGCCGCAGTCGGGATACCTTTGCCCGATCCGCCGCATCCAGGTTTCGGCGCAGTCCGCCAGATCGTGTCCGTCGGGGGCGGAGACTAGAATGGCCTTCGCCACGGCCAGGGTCATGGCGGAATCATCCGTGAAGCGGCATTTCTCCCCCTGATGATCTCCGAACAGGGGGAAATCCTTCGTCTTGATCCCATGGAATTCAAATGCGGAACCGGCGATATCGCCGATAATGGCTCCCAGCATGGCGCTGCCTCCCTAGTATAAGAATTAGGTTGGAAGTCCGGCAAGCCAGCCGGGCTTTTTTCCATCTCTTTCTTTTTGTTGACGGCCCCGGGCTATGGGGATATAGTATGGAATATAAATAACTTTCCTGTAAAGGAGGAATCTTTATGTCGGAACTGACCGCGGCGATCCCCGGGCGGAAAAGCGTCCGCAGCTTTGACGGCGCACCCCTGCGCCGGGAGGACCGGGAAAAGCTGGAGGCCTTCATTGCCTCGCTGGACAACCCCTTCGGGGTGAACGTGAAGTGCGTCCTGCTGGATGCGGAGAAGGAGGGGCTCGGCAGCCCGGTGATCACCGGGGAGAAGCTCTACGTGGCCGGGATGGTGGAGGCGAAGCCCCTTGCCGACGCGGCCTTCGGCTTCTCCTTTGAAAAGCTGGTGCTCTTCGCCTGGAGCCTGGGGATCGGCACCACCTGGATCGCGGGCACCATGAAGCGGGAGAAATTCCAGCAGGCCTGCGGGCTGGCAGCGGGCTGGCGGATGCCCTGCATCAGCCCCCTGGGCTATCCGGCGGCGAAGCGCAGCCTGAAAGAGACCATGATGCGCAAGGGCGTGGGGGCGGACAGCCGCCTCCCTGCGGAAAAGCTCTTTTTCGACGGCAGCTTCGACACCCCCCTGGCGGGCGGGCGGCTGGCCGCCCTGGCCGGGCCGCTGGAGCTGACCCGCTGGGCCCCCTCCGCCGTCAACAAGCAGCCCTGGCGGCTGGTGGCGGGGGAAAACGAAGTCCACTTCTATGAGAAAAAGGACAAGGGCTATGTGGGGGAGGCCACCGGCGATCTGCAGAAGATCGACGTGGGCATCGCCCTCTGCCACTTCTTCCTTGGCCTGGAGGACCTGGGGAAGACGCCCTCCGTCATCCTGGCAGACCCGGGGCTCGCGCTGCCGCCGGAGACGGAATACATCGCCACGGTGCGCTTCTGAGCGGCGGGGGAAGGTCCGCTTCAGTATAGCGCAATTCCCGCCCCCGGACAATCCCCATATCCTTCTTTCCTCCGCAGAGGACGCAGGATTCCGAATAATCATATGGAAGGGAGATGCCAGATGGAACAGAAGATCAAGGATGAAGGGGTGAAGCATATGAAGCTTGCGGTTTTATACGATTCCAAATCCGGCAACACGAAGCAGGCCGCGGAGTGGATCGCGGAGGGCATGCGGAGAATGGAAGGCGCGGACGCCCGAACGTTCCGCATCGACGAGGTGGACGAGGCGTTTGCCGCAGAGGCTGCGGGCGTTGTGATCGGATGCCCGGCCTATATGGCCTCGATGACGCCGAATATGCGCGGCTGGCTCATGAAGGCGGCGAGACTGGGCCTGGCCGGGAAGCTCGGCGGTGCGTTTTCGACCGAGCAGTATACGCACGGCGGCGGCGAAATGGTCATCCAGTCGATCCTGACCAATGAGCTGTGTTTCGGAATGCTCTGTTATTCCGGCGGCGCCGCGAACGGAAAACCCTGCATCCACATGGGACCGATCGCCGTGAACGGCAACGTGGAGGCCCACAACGGCATGGAGCATTATCAGGACACGTTCCGCGTTTTCGGCGAACGCTTTGCCCGGAAGGCCGCGGAACTGTTCGGAACGGACTGAGAGGATGTGTCCGGGGTGCGAAGACGCAGCCCGGCGGACGGCGCATGGAGAACGGGAGGGAACGATGAAACAGAACGAACGGCGGATCTGCCGGCGGCCGGAACACAGCCGCAGGAAGCGCCCCCGCTGCCTGTGGCGGGCTATCGTGACCGCGGTGCTGTGCGCCGGAATGATTTTTGGTGCGTGCGGCTGCAGCGCGAAACCGCACGGCGGCGGACGCACCGACATGAACTATCCCTACGAGCCGGATACGCCCGCGCCCGCGCCTCATGAGGGTGTATTCGGCTCCGATCACGTAACAATGACCTTCAACGGAGACGGCGTGTCCGTGCTGCTCGATTTCGACGAGGACCTCGCGCGGCAACTGGGGCTTCCCGCAGGGGAGCAGACGGCGGCGTATGAGTTCCGCAGCGGCAATCTGCCGCCCCACGGCTACGTCGATGTGCGCTACGACGCGGCGATGACGTTCTGGCTCACCGTCGGCCGGGGCGACGCCGCGGTGACTGTGATGATCGATGTCGGGCAGTACAAGGACGGGCACTTTTATACGGGCACCAACTGCGTCACGTCGGACCGGATCACATTCTTTGTCGAAAAGACAGACGGCAGCGGCGACTGGGAGCCGGTCGATTTTCTGAAATCCTGAGGGCGGCAAAAGCGGCGTAAAGCGGGACGGACGGATGCCGGCCGTTATTCGGAAAAACCCATCCGCGGAAAAACTCCGCGGATGGGTTTTCAGTATTGGATCGCCGGCACGGAAACGGTGCGGGGAGAGTATTCTCATGCCGAAGCGGTTTCCAGAACGAACGCGGCAATGTCGCCGATCACGTCCTCTCCGATGTGCCGCTCGACGCCGTACTCCTTCGACGCCTTGAGGATGTCGTCGTACAGAGCGTCCACAAAGACATGGTTCCGCCCGGGATACAGCCGGAAACGGACGTTGTCCCGCCCGGAAAGGAGCTCCTGAAACCTTTTGAAATCATCCGACGCGAGTACCTGAAAGTCCTTCTCGCCCTGCATGATCAGGACCGGCTTTTCGCTCTCCAGCAGGTAATCCGCGGCCGTTTTTTGCCCCATTTCCTTGAAGTAGTACAGAGACAGGTTCCCGGCGAATCGCTTCTTTTTCGCCTCGGCGTCGCTCATCTGATAGAGCCCGGCGAACTTTTTCGCGTACGTCTTATACTCCAGCCCGACGATCCATTTCAGGACGGATCTGCTGCCGCCGGTCTGCCTCAGCTGCCGCAGCACGACGTCCTCCAGACGATACGGCGTGCCTGCCATCAGGATCAGCCCGTTCACGTCCGCGCCATCCGCGTCGATCCGCGGCGCGAGCATGGCGCCCATGCTGTGGCCGAGGATATATATGCCGCCGCGGTCGATCCTCGGGTCGTTTTTCAGCATGTTTGCGGCAAGCAGCGCGTCGTCGATCGTCTCCTCCTTCACGGTGGGGCACCCCGCCTTGGCAAGCTTCCGCCTGTAAGCGAACGTGCGCTTGTCGTATCGGATGGATGCGACGCCGCGCTTCGCCAGACCGTCCGCGAGATCCGCAAACGGCGTCAGCTTCATGACCCGCTCATCCATATTGCTCGCGCCGGAGCCGTGGACCATGACGACCGCCGGCACCGGCTTTGCGAGATCGTCCGGCAGCGTAAGCAGCCCGTTCAGCGGATACTCCGTACCTTCTCCGACGATGATTTTCTCAGTAATCATATACACCTTCCCGTTTTCTTCCTGGCCAACCCCGGCGAATCTCACGATGCTCCCGTTTTTCTTCCTGTCCGGATCCGAATCACGATGGCTTCGAACGCTGACAGACTCATCATAACACGCGGTTTATACGGGAGCAAGTCCTGCTCCTCTGACAAGATATAGCAGTTTCTGCGATTTTTTGCCTTGACGCATACCGTATCTGGTGGTAGACTCAAGACGATATGTGAGAGGTGGCAATTATGCAGCAGGATGAAAAACCGACAGCACCCGCCGGCGGTCCATCTGCCGAGGGCGACGACGAAACCGAGTTGTGCTATGAGCTGCTGGCAGAGCAGCGATACTAGTTCCCTTCATGAAGAAGAGGCCGGGGCGGTTGTTTTCAGCCGCCCCGGCCTCTTGCCGCCCTTCCGGTCGGCGGCGCACGTCAAAACGCCATTTCGGTGCGGGAAATCAGGTCGTCCTGACAGTTCTTGAAAACCTCGACGAAATACGCCGAAAAGCCCGCCACGCGGACGACGAGGTCCCGGTAGTTCTCCGGGTGCTTCTGCGCGTCGCGCAGCGTCTCCCCGGAGACGATGTTCAGCTGCAGCTCCATGCCGCCGCGTTTGAAGTAGGTCTGCATGACGCCCTTGAGCTTTTCCAGGCCGCCCGCGCCCCGCAGCGCCGTGGGATGGAACTTCATATTGCACAGTGTCCCGTTGCCGTAAAGCCCCTGGTCGAAATTCAGCACGGAGTTGATGAAGGACAGCGGTCCGCTCTTGTCCATGCCCTGCACGTTGGAGATGCCGTCGGAAAGCGGGTCGCCGAATTTGCGCCCGTCCGGCGTGGCCCAGGTGAACCAGCCGAAAATCACGTTCGCGGTCACAGGATAGCAGCCCGCGGCGAAGCCGCCCCTCGGACCGGTTGCCCGGTTGATGGCTTTGGCGTAGGTGCTGGCTGTGAAATCCACGTATTTGTCCGCCTCGGGATTGCCGTTGCCGTAGCGCGGCACACGGCCGTTGATGATCTGGCGCAGCTCCTCATAGCCCTCCCAGTTATGCATGATGGCGTCGTACAGCTCGCGGGTGGTGGCGATCTTTTCACGGAAAC
>JAEEGH010022814.1_pt1 | contig 12791 bp, 3 predicted proteins | sample 9134181 | NCBI WGS metagenome assembly JAEEGH01 (sample SAMN16246544, study PRJNA631951) | gut metagenome | biome: gut microbiome; feature: rumen; material: DP-attached | host: Bos | place: Iran: Karaj | collected 2018-10 | reverse complement strand
TCATTCGACATGTCCTTGAATGCTACCAAGCGATACTTATCAGGATGTATTCCCTTTTTCATTGTATTTAACTTTTAATTATTCTTACTAATTTTTGGACGGCAAAGGTACTGCTTTTTTTTTTAATCCACAAAATTCTGTTCAAAAATATTCCATGTTTTTTCTTTGACGAATCTTACATCCGCAACTAACTATCTTACACGGACTTTGCGCCCCAGTTGAAGCACAGTATTAGGTGTGAGATTGTTATTAAGTGAACATATTTTGCTAACCGAGGTACCATATTTGCGAGCAAGAGCGCTCAATGTGTCGCCCTGACGGATGACATGATATGTACCATCACCAGTCTCAACAGTACTTGCCGATGACGATGATGATGACGAATACCTCGAAGTTGAGTTCAGTTTGTTGCGCGGTAGCACAAGTGTGTCGCAACGCAGGGTTGTGTCCTTCCAGTTGACAATCGTCTCGGGGTCGAACGGAAAACCTTTGTATCTGGTCTCGAAATGCAGGTGCGGACCTGTGCTTCGTCCCGTGCTTCCACCAAGACCAACTATTTCGCCCACATCTACAGGCTCGTTTTCGCGAACCAGAATCTTCGACAAATGCCCGTAATATGTTTCTAGTCCGTTGGCGTGACGCACAACGACCAAATTTCCATAGCCACCGCAATATCCAGTATACCTAACCTTGCCTTCGAAAGCCGAATATACGGGATCGCCTACATTTAGAGGTATGTCGCTTCCGGTGTGAGCGCGTCCGTGCCGCCAGCCGTACTTTGAATACACAAAGCCAATGCGCGGCATACAGAAGTCTGTGGAATCCTCGATGAGCGGCAAAACTATGGTATCGGGAAGCGTTGCAATGTCAAAATTTCTATAGGCATTATGGTCGGTTGTAACCCAATCGGAATCGTACTGTTCCGAGTTTATGTGCTTGGGTTTTGGCATTGTAAGCGAATCCCAAGTCATATTGTCGTATATTACAATCTTCACATACTTGTCGGCGGTAGATAAAGTATCCACCGAAACTCTTGCTATTCCCTGCGCAAAAATTTCGGCGGACAGAAACAATAAAAACAAAAACAAATATCTTTTCATGGTTGCAAAGATAAGCAAAATTCATGGGAATGCAAGTTTACTTTGGCAAATTATAGAAGAGGTAGATTGTACCAAACAAAAAAGCCGCTTTATCAGCGGCTTTCGCAGTCCGGCGGGGAATCGAACCCCGATTACCAGAATGAAAATCTGACGTCCTAACCATTAGACGATCGGACCAAAATTCCCATCGTTTTGGGACTGCAAAATTAGCATATCAAAATAACATGGCAAAATGTTTTTTCACTTTTTTTTAAAAAATATTGCATTTGGAATATTTACAACATATAAACAATTATAAATCAAGACATTATACACAAGTTAAACAAAATAGATATTTTGCGTTAGGCGGATAAAATATCCTTATATTCTTACCTTCGTGATTACAAATCCCGAAGGGCACAAGGACTCATATAAAAAAGGTCGGAAATGAGTTTCCGACCTTAATATCATCAATAAATAATCTTCTATTCTTCCATTGAAGCGATGATTTCGTCTGTCATTTCCATATTGTGGAATACATTTACAACATCATCGTCGTCTTCAAGAACATCTATGAGCTTCAAAACACCCTTTGCATCTTCGGGAGAAATAACCTTGGTGTCGTTCGGAATTCTTCTGAGTTCGGCACATGTAGGAACAATATTCATTTCTTCCAATTTCTTGTTTACTGCGCCAAAGTCTTCGAATGAGCTTGTTACTGTTATGGTTTCTTCATCCATTTCAATGTCTTCTGCACCAGCGTCAATTATTTCGAGTTCAAAATCGTCCATGTTGATTGAATCTGACATTGGAATCTCAAATACACCCTTGCGTTCGAAAAGGAAACTCAACGAACCGTTTGTTCCGAGAGTTCCGTTGAACTTGTTGAAAGCTGCACGAACTGAAGAAACTGTCCTGTTGTTGTTGTCGGACAAGCATTCAACGAACAATGCGATACCATGAGCTGCATATCCTTCGAAGGTAATTTCCATGAAGTTTGCACCATCCTGATCACCTTTCTTGATAGCTCTCTCGATGTTATCCTTCGGCATGTTGACACCCTTTGCATTCTGAACTGCAAGTCTCAACTTTGCATTATAGTTGGGGTCGGTTCCTCCGCCTTCCTTTACTGCTATTGTTATTTCCTTTGCTAACTTTGAGAAAATCTTTGATCTCTTAGCGTCCAATGCGCCTTTCTTTCTCTTAATCGTTGACCATTTATTATGTCCTGACATATAACTTTTATTTTATTTAACTTTTCAAAAATGATGCACAAAATTACAAAATATTTTTTTTCCACACACGATTAAGCAAAAAAAATAGTCATATAAAACAAAAATAGGGATGGAAAACCATCCCTATTCCTTGAACTTGATATACTTAATATATTATTGTCAATGTACCTTCGTATGCTTCGTTGCCAGTATTCAAATTAATTATGTACATATAAACACCTGCTGGAGCCATGCTGCCACCTCTTATCTTACCATCCCAACTACCTTCTGTTCCTTCTGCTTCATACAGGAGCTGTCCCCACCTATTAAATACATATATGTGCGCTTTCGGGAACATGTCAATATTTCCAATCTCCCAGGTATCGTTGATGCCGTCGCCGTTTGGTGTGAATACATTCGGTATCTTGAGGCAGTCTGCATAGCTCGGATTGATTGTAACATTGGCAGAATATGTACAACTGTTGGCATCGACTACGCTTACCGTGTACTCACCTGCATAGAGCGCACTTATTACTGGCTGGTCGCTGTAGCGGTCCGACCATCCGTACATGTACGGCTCGGTGCCGCCTACTGCCGTTATCAATATCTGGCCGTCGTTGTTGCCCTTGCACGAAGGATCTACACCGTCGACTTCTGCTGTAAGTTCTGCCGGCTCTACAACATAGATGTTGCGTGTTTCCTGGCAGCCGTTGGCGTCTATTGCGGTTATCTCGTAGCCGCCTTCGCCGAGGTGAGTGTAGGTCGACTGGCCTGATACGGTGTTATGGCCGTTGAACAGAGAGTAGTAGTATGGCTCTGTGCCGCCTTCCGCTGATACCTCAACGATGCCGTCCCTGCGCCCGTGGCACGAGATGTTGGCAACGTTGGATGTGATGACTATCGCTTCGGGAGAGCCTACGGTCGCTACCAGGTGTACTTCGCAGCCCCTCGTGTCGGTAACGGTTAGGAGATAGCTGCCGGCTGATGCATGCGATACGCTGCTGCCTGTGAATGTCGGTTCGCTCCATGCGTAGCTGTACGGGAACGTGCCGCCGGTGACGTCAACTGTTATCGTGCCGTCGGAGGTGTTGTGGCAGTGGGCGTCTGTGGTCGTAAGTGTCACATCCATGGCCGTCGGGCTTTCCACTGTCGCCTGTCCGCTGCCCGTGCAGCCCCATGCGTCGGTGATGACAACCATGTAGGTGCCTGCGCCTGCGCCTATGAGCGTCTGGCTGGCGCTGCCGCTGCTCCACGAGTACGTGAACGGCTCGGCGCCCTGCTGGGAGGTCGCCTCAAGTACTGCGTCGCTGTCTCCAGGGCAGGTGATGCCGCTGACTACTGTCACGCGGGCGTCTATGCCGCCGTTGACATGTACGCCGGCGCTGGCCGTGGCTGTACAGCCGTGGCCGTCGGTGACCGTCAGCGTGTAGTCGCCGGAATATACTTCTGTCGAGCCCGTGCCGGCTATGTGGGAGTCAGACCATGAGTATGCGTAGTCGGGGGTGCCGCCGCTGACCGTCGCGGTGAGCGTGCCAAGCATGTATCCGCACTGTACGTCGGTCGGATATAGGCTGGCAGCGAGGGGCTGGGGCTCGGTGATTATTGTCGACGAGTACGACGTGCACGAATGGCTGTCGGTAACCGTCAGCCTGTACGTGCCGGGGGCCAGCCATTCGGCGTTCTGGAGGATGCCGCCGTTGCTCCATGCGTACGTGTAGGGCTCGTTGCCGCCGGTAACGGTCGACTCTATGCGTCCGTCTGCCATTCCTGCGCAGCTTACGTTTTCGCCCGTCAGGCTGACTTCAAGAAGCTCGGGCTGCGATACCGTGACGCTGCCGGAGATGTGGCAGCCGTTGCCGTCGACTACCATGTACGAGAACGGAGCGCCCACGGAGACGCTGCTGTTCTGCGGGCCGGTGGTGCCGTCCTGCCAGGTTATGCCGTACGGGGTGGTGCCGCCCGTGACGTCTATGATGGCCGTGCCTAGCATGCCGTAGCACTGTGCGTCCTGCGTGGTTGCGAACGACTCGAGACGGTCGGGCTCGGTGATGGTGATGCTGGCTGTCGATTCGCAGCCGTTGCGGTCGCTGACGGTGTAGGTGTGATGGCCTGCGTGCTCGGTGCGGATGCCAGTGCCGTCGTACTGCTGGCTGCCGGCGTACGGCGTGCCGCCTTCGGCGCTGACGGTCACGGTGGTTGCGTCGCCGTTGCACAGTACGGGGTCGTAGGTAACGATGACGGTGATGTCGCTCGGGTCGGCAAGATATATCGTCTCGCTGGCGCTGCAGCCGCCCTCATCAGTTACTGTGTACGTGTGCGTGCCGGATGACACGTCAGGGAAGATGCCGGTGCCGCCGTATGAAGGCGTGCCGCCTTCAGCCGTAACGGATACGGTAGTGGTGCCGCCGTGGCAGGCGATCTCGCTGTAGCTTACCGTGATTGCAAGGTCTTCTGGCTGGTGTATCTCTATGCTGGCTGTCGATTCGCAGCCGTTAGTGCCGGTGGCAGTGACTATGTACGTGTTCGGGGCGGTAATGGTGATGCCTGCAGTGGTCTGTCCGCTGGACCAGCGGTAGCTCTCGCCGCCGGTGGCAGTAACAGATATCGACGTGTAGATGCAGTTAAGCCATTCCGAGCCGGTGGTGTTGTCTATCGCCACGTCGGGCTGTGCCAGGTTCTCGGTGATTTCTACCGATGCCTCGGCGGTACAGCCGTTTGGCGCGCTGGCGATAACGCTGTATTCTCCCGCAGATGTGAATACTGCGGTGGATGAAGACGAGCCGTTAGACCAGTCGTAGGTCGCTTCGCTGCCTGTCGCAGTAGCCGTTATCGTGCGGTGGCGGCAGTTGATCTCTTCGTATGGTACAATGATGCTGACCGTCGGGTTGGCATTGACTGTGACGGTTGCTGACGAGGACAAATCATTAGCCGAACAGCCATTATTGTCCTGCAATGAAACAATTGAATAAGTCGTAGTTGCAGTAGGAGTTACATACATGGTTACAACGTTATCATTAGTAGTTTCCGAATATGTTCCATTGCCATCGCTCCATGTGTATTCGTATGGTGCAACGCCCGTGAACGACATGGTAATTATCTGCCCATCTGTATTGCCTTCGCAGATTGCGACACTTCCGCTAACCGATACTGTTGGACGGTCATGGATTGTGACATCAATGCTGGTCTGCTGCGCGCAGAAGCTCGGATCTGGCGTAAATGTATAGGTATGCGACGATGTCATATCAACTATTGCAGGTGACCATGTTCCAGTGATGCCATTCTCTGATTCGGTCGGAAGGACTATCTGCGTATCACCGTTGCAGGCCTCGTAATCCGCAAATACTGGCATGATGTTCTCGCCTACGCTGACTGTTGTTTCCGCAGATGCCGTACATCCGTTGGCATCTCGGACTATCAAGTTGAATGTTGCGTCAGTAGATAATACTCCAGTATTGTACTCATTGCTACTTCCAAACGTTACGCCACCGTCCCATGAATACTGATAGCTAGGCGTTCCACCTGTGAGGCTTTCAATCTCTATTGTAGTCGACTGTCCATCGCAGATAGCTGCTGGCGTTGCAAGAACCACAACAGGAAGCTCGTTGACGGTAATCGTTGCAGAATTTGCCATGTCGCCGTCCGTTGCGGTGCAGTTGGCATCGCTCAAGGCCGTAATCGAGTAGGTTGTTGTCTCGCTCGGCGTTACCGTAATGGTTACGGTAGCATTGTTTGTAGTCTCGTTGTGACTGCTTGTGCCATCGCTCCAGGTGTAAACAAATGGTGCAGTGCCTGTAAATGTGAATGTTATCATTTGTCCATCAGTGTTGTCGGCACAGATTGCTGTGCTTCCGCTAACTGTTGCTGTCGGGCGAACATTGACAGATATGTTCTCTGTCAAGACAATCTCGTCTGTACAAGTTACTGTATTTACAACATTAGTAGCAGTTACGGTAACTGAATAATCACCTGCTGTTGTGATGTCTGCCGATGTTGCATCATTGCCAAGTCCATTCGACCATGCGAAAGTCAAATCACCGACATTGTCATTATCAGAAACAACTGTAATGACAGTAGAACTTCCATCGCAAATCGTAGTTTCTCCTGTAAGGCCAAGAGTTCCAACCGAAGGCGCATTGACGGTCACTGTTGCTATTGCATCACCTGTACAACCGTTGGCATCACGAACTATTACGCTGTAGCTACCGTCAGCCAAAAGATTGCCGGTAGCATATTGGGGTTCGGTTCCGAAGGTTGCCCCATCATCCCACGAATATTCGTATGGTGTGACACCTCCGGTTACAGAAGCTACTTCCACTGTCGTTGATGTACCTGCGCATATTGTGATATCGTCGTTAGCCAATATAACAATTGGGGTACCGTTGCTCTGGTCGATTCTTACTGATGCGGAATTGGTACATCCATTGGCATCGGTTATAGTTACTGTGTAGTTATCTGGTATTGTAACAGTAAGTTCGGCACCGATTTCTCCATTTGACCATGCAAATTCTCCAGTGCCATCCGCTATGAGGTAGATTTCTAGCACATCGCAGGTAAGAAGTACAGTTCCTGTATTGTTGACAATTGAAACATCAGGTATTACAGAATGGTCCTCAACCTCTATGGTTTCGGTAGCAGAACAGTTGTTTTCATCCGTTACCGTAACGGTATAGTTTCCTGCCATTAAGTCGGAATAAATTGCATCGTGAGCCGTCGTGCTCCATGCGTACGACAATGTTCCCGTTCCTCCAGCTGCGCTGACCTCTATCGAACCGAGTGTTTCACATATTTGCGGTGATGTGCTTACTACAGATATTGTAATTGCCGTGGGCTGAGTAATTACAATTTCTGCTTCTGCCCTACATAGGTTAGCATCGGTTACAGTCACCGTATATGTGCCAGCTGTAAGACCGGATGCGGTATTGCCAGTGCGCGTATTATCATCAGACCAAGCGTAGCTGTAGTCCTGAGTACCACCACTAACAGTAACAATTGCCGTAGCTGTTTCACCATTACAATTTATTTCATCTGCGGACAACGACGCCTGAAGCTGCTCTGGCTGGGTTATCTCCACTGTTGCTATTGCTATGCAGTTGTTTACATCGGACACAGTAACCGTATAGGTTCCTGCAGTCAGACCGCTTACAACATTTACATCGTATTCGTTGCCATCGCTCCATGCAAAGTGATATGGTTCAGTTCCGCCCGTTACATTTACAGTTACATCGGTGTCATCGCCATTACACAATAGCGCAATCGGCGTACTAATCGTTGCAACAAGAACATTAGGCTCTGTAATTTCTATGCTGATAGTTGCTGTACAACCATTGGCATCAACTACCTCTACGGTATATGTACCGGCACCTAGTCCAGGGAATATTCCACTGCTCTGGTATTCTCCATCATTAATTCTGTACTGATATTCTGGCGTTCCACCATTAGCAAAGACTTCAAGTACGCCGTCTGTTCGTCCGTTTCCGGTCGCATTTATATGGCTGCCGGCAACTTCGTTCAAGGACAACGCATCGGGGACTCTCAGTACAATGTCAACGGCGCTGCTGGTTCCGCACTGGTCGGTAACGGTGACCGTTACCGTCGTCTCGGAACTTATCTCCTCTCCTGCCGATGGATTCTGCGTGATTGTGAGGGCATCAACATCCGTGCAGTTGTCGCTCGATATTGCACGGACTTCTCCTGTAAGGTCAGGTACGATGAATGTACAATCCGTGGATGTAAGCGTTCTGTCCAGATCTGCTGTACCTATCACTGGTGCTACATCATCAACTACTGTAATTTCCATCGGTATAGCATCTGCTGTACATCCGTTTGCATCAACAACATGAAGGTTAATGCTGTATGTTGCGCCACAACTGGTTGCGCTTGCCTCTGGCGCTGCGACTGAATTTGTAGTTGTTGTTGCATCGGTGGTTATGTCGCCTGTTTCGGCAAGCGTCAATCCTGCCGATGCGCTCCATGTGTAGGTATAGTCCGCTGTGCCTTCGGCGGTAAGTTCTGCTGCAAGGTCAATTACTGCATCCGGACATACATTTGCATTTGCCGTTGTTATGTCAACTTCAGGTTTCGGATTGACTGTCACTGATATATTATCTATTACGACATAATCAGAACCAGTGTTGCAGACATCGGTGGTCAAGGTTGCCGTATAGTTGTAGGTGCCTGCTGATGCGGGGGTTACGGTGATTTCATCCGTATTCGCCGGGGCGGGAAGCCCTGCGCCTGCATCGCTGCTTGTCCATTCGATGGAGTAGTTAGCACCTGCGTTTGTAACGGTTGCCGTCAATGTGGCATTGCTTCCGTAGCATATTTCCGCATCGGCGCTCAATTCTAATTGTGGGGTGTCGCCAATGGTTACGGTATGTGAAGCCTCTATGGTACATCCGTTTGCATCGGTAACGACTACATTATAGGTAAACGGCGTATTGTTACCATCAAGTGTCGGCGTTGTTATGGTTTCGCCATTTGTAGATAAAGCATCGTCCCATACATATTCGTATGGACCTGTGCCGTCAGATGCAGAAGCGACCAATGTTGCAGTCGTATTGTTACAAACCTCTGTCGGTCCACTGATTGTTGCTGACAATGCCACATCAGGACTTGATATTGACTGGCTTGTGCTAGTCGCACAGCCGTGTGCATCGGTTACGGTTACAGTATATGTGCCCGTGCCAAGTCCGCTAAGGTTGCCATCGGCATCGCAAGTCACTACATTGTCATCCGCATCCGTCCAAGCGTATGTGTAATCTGGTGTGCCGTTTGATGCCAGAATTTCAATAGTTCCGTTGTTTTCTCCTGCACAACCATTGTTAAATGCTGTAACATCAACAGACGGATACGAAAGCTCATCGCTAATTGTTACAGGAACAACTGTGGAACAAGTATGCGAATTTGCCGTGTATGAAAACTGAACATCGTAGTTTCCTGCAGCGAGTTCAGTAAAGCTTGCAACTTCATCGTATGCAACTGTCTGTGCCGAGATACCAGTTCCTTCAAGTGAAACTGTATAATCGCCTGTTTCAGGACCGAAACCATCAACAGCAATAACACCGCTGAACGGTGCAACGCACATTATATTGTCGGTTGTGGCGATTGCTGCGGTTGGCATCTCGTTAACGATGATTTCTACCGAACCGGTAAGGTCGCTGTCGATTGACGTACAATTGTCGTCGCTGAGCGAAACAAGTGTGTATGTCGTTGTTGATGTCGGCGTTACGGTTATCGTTACGCTCGAGTCGTCCGTGCTTCCGCTGTGCTCGTCGTTACCATCGCTCCAAGTATAATTATAGGCTGGTGCGCCTGTGAAGGTGATGGTGAAGGTCGCCTCCTCGCCGTTGCAGATCGCCTCTCCGCCAGATATTTCAGCCGTAGGACGATTGTTGACAGTTATCGATGCAGTTGCAGAACCAATACAACCGTTTTCATCTTTTACATCAACTGTTACTGCATCGTCTGCTGATAGAGGAGATGTTGTAAATTCGGTATCGTCACCGTATGTACCACCGTTCCATGAATAATGATATGGTGCAACCCCGTTTGTAACCTCATCTATTGTAACTGTTGCGGTCTGACCTGCACAAATTGTAATGTTATCATCAACAAGTGTTACAACTGGATTCTCGTTGCTCTGCTCGATGGTTATTGTTGCAGTATTGACACAGCCGTTAGCATCGGTTATGGTTACAGTATAGATATCTGGCGTTGTGACGGTAAGTTCGGCTCCAGCTTCCCCATTTGACCATTCGAAATCTCCTGTACCTTCCGCAGTGAGCGATATTTCTGTAACTGCACAAGTAATAACCGTGACTCCTGTATTATTGGTAATGTCCACATCAGGTATTACAGAATGGTCTTCAACCTCTATAGTTCTGGTTGCCGAACATCTGTTCTCATCTGTGACGGTCACTGTGTAGTTACCTGCTGTTAGTTCGGAATATGTTACCTCATGAGCAGTTGTACTCCAAGCATACGAAAGTTCACCTGTTCCGCCCTCCGCACTGACTGTTATCGAACCAAGCGTTTCACAAATTTGAGGTGACGTAGATTCTACAGTAATTATGATTTCATCTGGCTGAGTAATCGTAATGCTTGCTTCTACACTACAACTATGGACATCTCTTACCGTGACAGTATAAGTACCTTCAGACATATCGCTAGCGGTGTTGCCGTTGCGGGTGTCATCATCGCTCCAGATATATGTGTAGTCTGGTGTGCCGTTCTCCACATTGACGGTGATGTTAGTTGTTTCACCATAACAATTGATAGCATCGGCGCTCATAGACGCTGTAAATTCCTCAGGATTACTGATTTCAATACTTGCTATTGCTATACAGTCGTGTGCATCGGTAACAGAAACTGTATATGAACCTGCCGACACATCACTAGCGGTGTTGCCATTGCGGGTGTCATCATCGCTCCAGATATATGTGTAGTCTGGAGTGCCGTTCTGTACATTCACGGTAATATTAGTCGTTGCATCGTGACAGTAGATGGCATCGGCACTCATAGATGCTGTAAATTCCTCAGGATTACTGATTTCAATGCTTGCTACTGCTGTACAGTCGTGTGCATCAGTAACATAAACCGTATATGAGCCTGACGACACATTACTAGCTGTGTTGCCGTTACGAGTGTCATCATCGCTCCATACATAGGTGTAGTCTGCTGTGCCGTTCTGTACATCCACGGTAATATTAGTCGTTGCATCGTGACAGTAGATAGCATCTGCACTCATCGAAGCGGTAAGTTCGTCAGGATTACTGATGTCAATGCTTGCTATCGCAGTACATCCGTTGGCATCGCTGACTGCAACCTCATAGGAACCTGCCGAAACACCACTAGCAATGTTACTATTGCGCGTGTCATCGTCACTCCATATATATGTGTAGTCTGGAGTGCCGTTCTGTACATTCACGGTAATATTAGTAGTTGCATTGTGGCAGTAGATGGCATCGGCACTAATAGTTGCTATAAGTTCGTCAGGATTACTAATGTCAATGTTTGCTTCTGTAGAACATCCGTTGGCGTCGCTAACCGAAACCTGATAGTAACCAGCATCAATGTCGGTAGCTATGTTTCCTGTACGGCTGCCGTCGTCAGACCAATGATACTCGTAAGGCGATGTGCCACCATTGACGATGACGCTTGCACTGGTTGTGCCACCACTACATGCAGGTGTCGTAGCATTCATCGAAGCGGTAAGTTCTTCAGGAATCGTCAAGACAATCTGCTTGGTGCTAGATTTAGAGCACTGGTCGGTAACCGTAACGGTTACAGTAGTTTCCGCTGAGATCTCCGTTCCTGCCACTGGACTTTGTGTAATTGTAAGCTCTGCATTTGCAGTGCAATTATCTGAAGATATTGCACGGACATCATCCGTCAGGTCCGGTACGATGAATACACAGTCCGTAGATGTAAGTTCGCGGTCAAGGTCATCGTCTCCAATTGTCGGTGCTGTCTGATCGCCACCGCTTACGCTCATAGTGTTGGTAACTTCGTTGCAACCATCTGTGATTGTGTACGTCCTCGTTACAGTCCAGCCGCAGTTGGATGTCGGGTCTGCAACATCACTGTGGCTGACAGAGATTGTACCACAAGCAGCGGTGTACATATCCGCTACATCATCGTCGGCAAGAAGTCCACTTATATCGCGGTCAGCATAGCAAACATTTTGATTAGAAATATCATTTGGCCAAGTACCACTAAATGAAGGATCAATGTTACGCTCTATCGTATATGTGAACGTCCAGTCGTGAGCAGTGCCTTTGCAATCGGTAAATGTGTAAACATATCTTACATCGCCATTACAAGTTGGTGTTTCTGTTGGATAACCAGACTTGAGAACACCAGTCAAGGCATTGCCGCAAGCATCGGTAACTTCTGGCAAGGTCGGTGCAGTGATTTCAGATGCGCAAGCAACGGTCGCTCCGTCATTATCTGGCATGTCGAAATCGCTGCGCTCGATTGTATATGTGTATGTCCAGACAAATTCCTTATTCGCACAGTCCTTATATGTATATGTGTATGTTCTTGTACCGTCGCAGGTCATCGGGTCGGGATTGTCAGTTACAACTGGTGTCGGTGCGGTTAGTGTATTGCCGCAAACATCCTTTACCACTGGCAAGGTCGTAGGTGCGGTGGCATCGACAAGGCATCCTGCCGTTCCTGTAGTTGCCACGGGTCCGCCAACTTCTGACGGTGCTGTCGTGTGTGCTATCGTATAGGTATATGTCCAGACGAACTCAAGGTTTGCGCAGTCCTTATATGTATAGGTGTATGTTCTTGTACCGCCACAGGTTATCGGGTCTGGATTGTCTGTTACTACTGGTGTTGGCGCGGAGAGTGTATTTCCGCAGACATCCTTGACCACAGGCAAGTTTGTAGGTGCGGTGGCATCGGCTATACATTCTGCTGTTCCTGTAGTTGCAACTGGTCCGCCAACGTCCGAAGGAGCGGCCGGGAGTGATATAGTGTAGGTCTACGTGCA
>JAEEGH010022812.1_pt1 | contig 12791 bp, 12 predicted proteins | sample 9134181 | NCBI WGS metagenome assembly JAEEGH01 (sample SAMN16246544, study PRJNA631951) | gut metagenome | biome: gut microbiome; feature: rumen; material: DP-attached | host: Bos | place: Iran: Karaj | collected 2018-10 | reverse complement strand
GTATTTAACACAGATTTGCCATGAATCGTAACGAGTGTTGTGGTATAATCTTAAACGATGATTTACAAAAATAAGAGGATATATAATGACCAAGAAAGAAAAAGAGTACTATATCAGTTTGATAAACGAACTGCGAAAACTTCCTACTGAAACGGAATGGGTTGAATTCAAGGAAAATAACGATGCTCCTTATGTAATAGGCGAATACCTTTCAGCCTTATCTAATGCTGCTGCGTTACATGAACAGGAAACAGCATATCTTCTTTACGGTATCAATGACGAAACCCATGAAATTGTCGGAACATCCTTCCGCTATCGCGAAACAAAAGTCGGTAATGAAGAACTTGAAAATTGGCTTATCACGCAATCAACCCCAAGAATTGATTTCAAGTTTGTGGAAGTTGACACTGTTGAGGGACGTGTCGTCTTGATCATAATTCCGGCAGCGAGAGTTCAACCCACAGCATTCAAAGGCGAAGAACTTATTAGGGTTGGCTCATATAGGAAAAAGTTAAAGGAGTTCCCTGAAAAAGAACGCAAACTTTGGCGTTCTTTTGAAATCAGGCCATATGAGACACTTCCGGCTTTGCTTAATGTTGATGCAGATACTTTAACTCAGCTCTTGGATATGGGAGCCTTTTATACTTTGATGCATCTTCCGATGCCCAGTACCAGGGACGGAATTATCCATGATTTTCAAGAATATGGTTTTGTTAAGCGAATGGATAATGGACATTATTCCATTACAAATATGGGTGCATTACTCTTTGCAAAGGATATGCAGAGATTCGATTATTTGGGGAATAAGCGCATACGTGTCATAAAATACAATGGCAGCGCCAAGACACATGCCGTAAGAGATAAGTTCTTCAATAAAGGCTATGCTGTCGAGTTTAATGACATTGTTGAATATATCATGAGTATGCTTCCGCAGGAAGAAACAATCGAAACCGCTTTGCGGCAAGAATTCATCATGTTTCCGGAAAAAGCAATCCGTGAAATATTAGGAAATATGATCATCCATCAAGATATGACTGCTCGTGGTCAAAGTCTGATCATTGAGATATTTGACGAGAGGATCGAAGCTACCAATCCGGGCTGTCTTCTTGTAGATGTTGATCGCATTATTGATACTGCCCCGCATGCACGCAATGAAAAAATGGCGAATTTTCTGCGAATGGCTCACATCTGCGAGGCCAGAGGAAGTGGATTTGATCGTATTGAAGAGGGAATGCGTGATTGGAAGATTCCGGCCCCAAAAGTTGAAACAACTGAAGATTTTTGCCGAACAAAGCTCTATTGGCATGAGTCACTGAGCAAATGGTCAAAAGAAGACAAGATCAGAACCTGTTACATATATGTGTGCTACTGCTATGTGAATGGCATAGAAGTATCTAATGCGGTTTTACGCGAACGCTTTGATATTTCTGATGCGAATAAAGCGATGGCTTCCAGAATTATCAAAGATACGGTTACCGCTGGCAAAATTAAACTTGCAGATCCGGACGCTGCAGTAAAGATGAGGAAATATATTCCATATTGGGCATAATTTTCGTTGACGGGTCGTTGACAATTTGATTTTATTTTTTATCGGTTTCATTAAAAATTGTTGTAAACTACAAGGTTTTAGCACTCCTTTTATGGAGGATTTTCGTTGACAGGTCGTTGACAATAGACTTCCGAGTTTGGCAAAGGATTTGATGTTAGTAACCTTCGAAATATGAATTACAATACATTTCCAATTCAGGACGCACTGCGTCCTGAATTGAGTTGGGCTCATTATAGAGCGCGCATGAAGGTTGAAGAAGATAAAAAAGCGCCGATAAAAAGCGCCGATAAAAGATGACATGGAGAATACTTGCAGAAATCAACCAATAGTTTCATATAACCAACTAATTTGAAATTGATAGTTGTACGAATGATGCATATAATGAACTTACATGATCATGAATACAACAATCGGAGGCGGTTTTATGAAAACGATAGGAATGAAAATTAAAGAACTGAGACGCTCCAAAGGGTTCTCCCAGTCGGATGTTGCTAAGAAACTTGGAGTGACCAGTCAGGCGGTCAGTAAATGGGAGACAGACAGTTCCCTCCCGGAGATGACCATGCTCCCGGATATCGCATCTCTCTTTGGAGTACAGATCGATGATCTATTTGAATACTCCACCGAGAAACGTTACGAGAGCATCGAAAAGAAAATCGAATATGGAAAAGTGCTGTCAAATGCAGAGTTCGAGAATGAGGAAAGCTTCCTTCTTGGCGAAACGGAAGCGGATCCGACGAATCATGACGCAATCTCTCTGCTGGCAGATCTTTATCGCTATCAGGCAGAGAATCTGAAGAAAAAGGCAGTACGCTGTGCGAAAAAGGCGCTGGAACTACGCCCCAACGAAAAGGGCGATATCAACAATATCTGCTTCGGCAGCGATGGAAAGCTCTTTGACTGGGATGCAGCAAATCATCATGAACTGATCGAGGATCTGTATAAGATCCTGAGGGCTGAACCAAAGAATACTCGGATCTACTTCTATCTGCTGGACAATCTGATTGATGACGGCAGACTTCGGGAGGCAAGAGAAGTTCTGAAGGAGTCCGTTCAAAAGAACCCTAACACTTTGAATGACTTCTATGTTGTGTTCATCGAGGAATATGAAAACGGATTTGAAGCAACAAAAGAAGCATATCGAAAGCTGGTGGAAAAATATCCGGAAGACTGGAGCGTATTATTTTCCGTTGCCAATACGTTTTCCCATCACGAAGAGTACGAAGAGGCAATTCGGTATTGGCAGATGACATTTGATTGCATGCCTAAGCCTCGCTACACAGATCCCTATGCATCCATGGCACTTTGTTGTATCCGTATGGGAGATAAGAAACAGGCCGCAGGCTATTACAAGAAACAGATCGAGCTTCTTCGAACGGACTGGAATACGAAATACTCCGCAGAAATAGACCGTCTGCAGGACAAGATTGAGCAGCTGCAGGCATAACAAAACGGTAATAAGCGAACAACTGGCGGGGCGGTTCTTAATAGAGCCGCCTCGCCTACTTATACAGATTAACTTTCCGTATTGGAAAGTATTTTTTTATCAATTGGACAATCGTTATGTTATAATTGCCTTGAACATCCACTATACTTTAGTCATGATCAAGAAAACGAAGGAGAAAACGGTTATGACAAAAGGTTTTAAGTATAAGGATGTTCTAAAAAATCGGGAGTACAGAAAACTCCTGCTTAGCTCGATCATCAACAGATTTGGAGATTCCATTGATGCCATCGCTTTTACCTGGCTTGTGTACCAGATCACGAAAAGTGCATCCTGGGCAGCACTGATCTATGGACTCAACGTTCTTCCCAACATTGTGGTTCAGCCATTCATCGGACCAATCGTTGAGAAGATGGATAAAAAGAATGTCATCGTCGTAACGGATATCTTAAGAGCCGTTATCATTACAGTTTTTGCATTTATGTATGTGACCGGGATTGTAAATCCCTATATTATGGCAGGGTTCACACTTTTGATCACGACAGTAGAATCCTTTTGCCTGCCGGCATCCGGCGCATTTACGCCCAGCGTGTTGAGACAGGAAGAATTGGCACATGGCATGAGCCTTCGTTCCAGTCTTTCCGATGTGTTTTCACTGATCGGTACTGGCTGTGCCGGTGTGATCATCGCAAACCTTGGGGTTCAGGCAGCTATGCTGATTGATGCATCCACGTTTGTGATTGCCGGAATCCTGATCTTCTTTACGAAGACAATTGAAGAAAAAGCAGCTGAGACCATCGAAGAGCCGGTACCTGAGAAGGCAGATGCTGGTGCCGGTGCAAAAGAGTCCTACTCCGCAATGCTTAAGGACGGTCTGTCCTATGTGGTCCATAATCATGCGATTTTAAACATCTGCTTTGTGGCAGTTCTTATGAACTTTTTCCTTGTACCGCTTAATGCCCTGCAGGCTCCGATTGCGGAGGATATTTATGGACTTGGAAGTGAACTGCTCAGCGTGATCGGAATGGCTGCAGCAATCGGGGGCATCATTGGATCCATCATCACTCCGATGATCACAGAGAAGCTGTCCACCAAGAAGGTTATCGTGATTTTCGGAATGATCATTGGCATCTTCATGTACCTGATGTCTACTGGAAAAATATTTGGCGGGGCAGCGTTACCCGGATATATTTTTGCAGCACTGTGTTTCTTCATGATGGTAACAGCAGCTTCCGTAATCAGCGGATGCGTCAGCATACAGTTTGTTAAGACCTGCGATCAGAACTATCTTGCCAGAGCCGGAGCGGTATTAGGTGCGGGTGGAATGGCGGCTACACCGATCGGAGCGTTTCTGGTAAGTCTGGTATCCGTTCACTTAAGCGCCGCATTCCTGATCGCTCTTTGCGGTATCTTCATGGTGATAATACTGGTATTTGTTGCCCTCAGCAAACTTGATTTTGAAATTTCAGGAAAGAAGGAATTAGTCGATGCAGCTTAAGCTCTCCGAAAACATTAAGAAATATCGCAAAGACATGGATCTGACACAGGAAGGTCTTGCAGATACACTTGGAGTAACGGTTGGAGCTGTGTCCAAATGGGAAAACGGCAGTAATGTGCCCGATGTCATGACCATGATGGAACTGGCGGATTTCTTTAATATTTCCATGGATGAGCTTTTGGGTTTTAGTCTCTCGTCAAAGAAGATCGAGGATATGTGCAAGGAAATCGATGTTCTTGCCAGAACTCATCGGTTCGACGAAGCGATCAAGATTGCTAAGGAGGCCATGACGCGATATCCTCGCACTTTTAAAGTGCTTTATGCATGTGGTGATCTGTATTATTACAAGTTCTTGGAAAGCAAAGAAAAGAAGGACTCCGAAGACGCCATAAGGATTTTTGAGATGGCTCTGGATTATATTTCTCAAAGTAAAGAGAAGGAGCTGATGGAGTATACCATCAAAACCAAGATGGCATACCTGTATCGGAAGATCGATCCGGAAAAGGCAATCAACCTGTTGAAAAGGATTAACTTTGATGGATGGCAATGCAACGAGATTGGCGTAGTTTTGCTTGATATGGGAAAGAACGAGGAGGCGCTCGAGAATTTTTCCGTGGCACTCTTGAAGATCTTTGCAGAACAGCTGACGACTGTGAATAATATGTCAGAGGCTTTAATTGGAACAGGGAAAAGAGCAGATTTACGGAATGCAGCAAATCTTGTGGAAACCGAGCTGAAAATCGTGAACGATTATAGCAATCCGGGAGAGGTAAATATTACATATAAACTCCGAGCGCTTCTTTGCATCCTGATGGCCTATCTCCTGTCCTTCATGGACAAACAGGATCAGATGGAGGAATACATAAAAGAAGCTTTTGAACTGGCAATCTGTTTTGATGAAGAAGGGACTGGAGAAAACTTCTTTGCGGGACTTAGATACAACTATTTCAACAAAGAAAAGGTGAAAGCATATGACGCTACAGGAACAAATGCAATCGACAGTATCGGAACGATGATAGAGAAAAAGCTGGATGATACGCCCGAGAAAAACAAAGCAAAAATTAAACGGGTTTTGGACTGTTGGGAAAGGTTATGCGAGAGCAGGGAATCATGATGAATATTATTTTACATGGCTTGGGACAGTCGGTGGAATCGTGGGATGTGATCAAGGATAGGATCAATCACACGGGGAATACTGTTGCCCCAGATTTATTTGAAATGGTGTTACCGCCACTGACGTATAGTAAGATTTACGAAGCGTTCGAGGAATACTGCAAGAAGTGTGACTCTGCGCTGAATCTTATTGGCTTATCTTTGGGCGGAGTCCTCGCCCTGGATTATACCTGCCATAATCCCGACAGAGTACATTCACTTACATTGATCGGAACACCATACAGAGTCCCTGAAGAACTAATTGAGAAACAAAATGAAATGTTTGCTCAGATGCCCGATGAAGCATTTAATTCTTTGGGAATTTCCAAGGAAGATTTCATCAGCATTGTTAATACCACCATGCGAGTGAATATCCCGGGGATGGTTGATAAAATTCATTGTAAGAGTTTGATCATCTGCGGTGAGAATGATCTGGCCAATCGGGAAAGCGCAGATGATTTGCATAGCAATATTGCCGATAGTAGCCTAAGTATTATCAGCGGAGCCGGTCATGAAGTAAATAAAGAACAGCCGGATGAACTTTCGAGAATACTTGCAGATTTTCTACAATAGCATTAGGCTAAACTATTGTTGAGGTTAAGACAATGGGAGGCAGGTGTGATTTAATGTTGGATTTTCATGCCGTAACAGAAACTGAGAAAAAAGTCATAAGCGAATGGAAGTATCCCGGCGAATACTCCATCTACAATAACATCTCATATGATGAGCAGATCCGTACCGGCAGAGGCTTTGCCAATCCCGAGAATAATCATTATTCGTTCTATGATGGCGAAGTTTTGGTAGGCTTTATTAATCTTCGGGAAGTGGATGATTATGTGCATTTTGGTATCGGAGTAGTCCCAGATTTGTGTGGACAAGGTTATGGGCAACAGATTGTCGGCATGGCATGTGAACTTGCAAATGAGATTTATCCAGAGAAAGAAGTCTGCCTTGAAGTACGCACTTGGAACAAAAGGGCAATTCGTTGCTATGAGAAGGCGGGATTTCGCATTGTCGGCGAGCCGATTACAAAGACAACTCCGATAGGAACGGGACAGTTTTATAAAATGATGTACGATAAAGATTCAAAACACAATGAATGACAGAATGCTTAGAGCAGAATTAACATAATAGTACAAAAAAGGGAAGCCACTTTGGTTTCCCTTATATATTATACCATAAATAGCGGGTGAAATTAAAGCCTTATAATTTGTCGCAGGCGCAGATATAATTGCATCATAATGTTTTCGGGAGGGCTATTTATGAAGTATATGACTTTCAATTCTTCATGTACATATGCCGGTTTGGCAAACATGCTCATGGAGAAAAACATTGATGTCGAGGATTACGAGATTGCGTTGGAGATGAAACTTCCGTTTTTTATTGAAAGGAACGAGGATGGTTTCTCGGCCGGCCCGCTTTTACAGTCTAAAAAATGGTTTGATCTATATCTGAATCCCCGCGGATTGGAGATGGTTGAAGACTGGGTAGACAAGACAGAAATGTTTGACTTTCTGCAAACAAAGGACCAAGCTTTGCTTGGTATAAGGATGCAAAATGGACGTAACGCCTATCACGCAGTGGTATATCGGGGAATGAAAGAAGGGAAAGCGGAATTTATCAACAACAAACATGAAGGCAGCGCAGAACCCGACATATTCGAATTCACCAGAGACGAACTGATCAACAGTTTACGAGACAAGACCAGAGTTGGTACTTTGAAAACATGTATTAAGAAAGAACCGGATTTGAAGCCGTTGCTGGAACGGTCCTTACAGAATCTGAACGATTTACAAAGCGAATTCGACGAATTCTGTAAAATACCCAGAACAAATGCAGAAATATTGGAAAAAGAGGAAGGATTGTTTCGACCGATACTGCTTGATGGGCTTTCGATGATGAAGTTGCTGAGACAGAATGAATTGTATGAAGACATGCGAACACTACAAAAGGTGTTTGTCGACATTGCTTTTAAAGAAAAAGCTGATAATATACTGCTGGCTGAACGTTTTGACATGGATCTGCTTCATAGTATATGTGAAAGATGGCGTATCCTAATTAGTCAGGAATTGAAAATTTTAACGAGAGGGATGAATTAATGCAGATAAAAGGATATTCAAATAAAGAAATGTCAAGAATTGCACTTGGAACACATCTCGGCGATGTAAATGACGAAGTATCCGCTTCGTATCGGAATGCAATCAAATATGCTGTACAAAATGGTATCTATACTATTGATGGAGCAATCAATTATCGAGGTATGCGCTCGGAAAAGGATGAAGGAATTGCCATTAGAGAGCTTATTGAAAGCGGAATTGTTAAGAGAGAGGATATTTTTGTAACTTCTAAGGCTGGTTTACTGTTTGGGGATATAACCGAGAGAATGAATCCAAAGATGTATCTTGAAAATATCTTAAAACCGCAGGGGATAACAGAATCAGATTTTTCTGAATATGACGGTCTTAGACAAACTTTAAATCCGGCATTTTACGAGATTGCGCTTAACAAGAGCTTAGAAAACCTTGGCCTTGAAACTCTTGATCTGCACTACATCCATATTCCGGAGATCACACGTGCCGGAATGGATGAAACAGTTTTTTATGATGAAATGGAAAAACTGTTTGCCTGGTATGAGGGCAAGGTGACGGAGAATAAGATCAGAAATTATGGTATCGCTCTTGAATATATGGGAGAAGAACCGGAAGATGCGAAATGGCATTTTGAACTTGAAGAAGTAAAGAGGCGCGCAGACAAGGTAAGCGCTGGGAACAACCACTTAAAGTACGTTATTTTTGAGTACAACATGCTTTGTCCTTATCCTCGGACCGTACTTAGTCAACATGTTAACGGTGAAGCTTTGACTCTCGCTGAGGCCTGCCACAAGCTGGGCTTTAAGACCGTAGCAAGTATGCCACTTGCCATGGGAGATGCGCTTAAAGAACATTCCCTAAAGGAACTTTTGGAATTTGCTTTGGACGGTTGTGATCATATAATTGTCGGTAGTAAAAATACATATCACATAAAAGAACTGCTTTCATTTTTAGAGTAGTGCGAGGGGTTCCCTTTCGGGGGACGGTGCCAGAACCTCCTTTCTTACTGGGTTTGTGAGATACGGTTAGAATTCAAGTCCGTCGATGGAAAAGACTACTCTGATGAAGAAATATTGAAACGGATTGAGTTTCAGGGAAAATACTATGAGGGGATACTACTTAGATAATGCAATATACTTGGAATAAGTAATATATGGCAGGCCTTTAGAGAATTATTCTCCGAAGGTCTGTTTTTTTGAAAAAATCCCCGCACATTTTTTGCGCTTCATCCGTTAAACATAATGAAGGGAGGTTAAACTGGATCCATGGACTTAGAAAAAGCGTATGACAAAATATACCGGTATGCGTACTTTAAACTGAATAATCAAGCCATTGCTGAAGATGTGACGCAGGAGACCTTCCTCCGTTTTATGGAGCAAGGCAATCGATTTTATAATTACGAGATGCGCTATTTGTATACTATAGCAAGAAATCTTTGCATAGATGAATATCGAAGAGTAAGACCAGACGTGCTTCCAGATGATTATGAACTACCAATATCCGATTCTGGAAAATCGCTAGAAGAAATTGCAATTGTTCGAGAGGCATTGTCTCATCTATCTTTGGAAGAACAAGAATTATTGTTACTCCGATACGTAAACAATGAATCCGTAGGAACTATAAGCGAAACAATGGGGATATCTAGATTCGCGTTATATAGACGTTTGAAGGCGGCTGAAAACAAACTCCGTAATCGTTTGGAGGTGGATAAAAATGAAAAATGACATGAAGCAACTCTTGAATGATGCTTTTTATGCGCCTGAGCCTAAGGAAAAGCAGAATTTTCTAAAGAACATCAGGCCTCGTGAAGTAAGCATGTTAGAAATGCTACTCCAGCAGTTTTCTTATATTAGAGTTACTGTATGGTTATACGCATTGTTACTAATTGCAATTGCAGTTTTGGGTTCAGTGTATCGTGTTGAGCAGACAACACTGGTCATTACGATGATGATGCCTTTTGCTGCAGTTGCATCTGTGCTGGAAACAAGACGTTCCAGAAAATATGGTATGTCTGAGCTGGAGATGGCAACACGCTTTTCATTGAGAAGTGTGGTGATCGCCCGGTTGTTGATCGTGGGTTTGGCTGCAATTACAGTTTTGTGCGTTGTTTCGCCTATGATTGCAACTACCTTCGGTGAAGATGTGAATGTTACAGCGATACATATCGTAATTCCGTATTTTATTACGATGATTATAGGTCTTCAGTTAGAGAGAAGTCCGTTGGGACGAGCAACGGAGTATGGTTCAATAATGGTTGCATTTGTGATTTCGTTTTTGGCGCTTGTATTTTATTCTTATCACCCTGTATTCATGAGTAGCTACACGGAAATTATTGAAAAATGGGGCGTGTTTGTGGCACTTCTTTTAATGGTCATTACTGCAATGGAACAATGGAAAACAGTAAATAATGTGGAGGAATTTGCATGAACTTAACAGTAGACAGAATATCGAAACAATATAAAAACAAGATTGCAGTGGATCGTGTTACATTTCATCTTACCGAAGGTGTTACAGGATTGCTTGGGGCTAATGGGGCTGGGAAAACAACGTTAATGCGTATGATGTCAGGCATTCTTACACCAACAAGTGGTTCTATTACGGCAGATGGAATCCCTGTCCAAACAGAAGAATATCGTGCACTTCTAGGATATTTGCCACAGGATTTTGGTTATTATCCTGAGTTTAATGCGAGAGAATTTGTGGAATACATTGCAGCCCTAAAGGGGATTGAAAAGAAAAAAGCAAAGCAGAAAACAGAAGAATTGTTGGAAATCGTTGGGCTTTCTGACGTTGCAAACAAAAAAATCAAAAACTTTTCCGGTGGAATGAAGCAACGTGTGGGTATCGCTCAGGCCTTGGTAAATGATCCTAAAATATTGATTTTAGACGAACCTACTGCCGGGCTTGATCCCAAGGAACGTGTTCGCTTTCGTAATTTGATTGCTGATATTGGCAAGGATACGATTGTTTTATTTTCTACTCATATTGTGTCAGATATAGAACATATTGCCGGAAATGTGCTTATGATACGTGATGGCCAGTTGATACATAACGGTAAGTGGGATAGTCAGCGAGGTGATCTTGAGCAATTCTATATGGAGGAATTTGACTGATATGAAAAATCTTGGGACGCTTTATAGATTTGAACTTAAGAAGATTTTAAAAAATCGTATGACTAAGGTGATGCTGGCGATTCTATTTGCAATAGCTGTTCTAGAGGCAGTGGTACCGGCATTTTCCGTTACACGTGATATGCGAGAGGCTCGTTCCGAACTGGATGGACAGCTGATAGACGATGCGCTGTTGAATGAGATGTATCCCAATATAGATACTTATGGTGAAAAATGGAATTCGGATAACCAAAAGTATTATGGGATTGCTTATGTAGAACAATGCTCCATTGCCGGTGATAACCCTCTAGCAGATTATTCTGCAGAAGATATCTATAATCAGCGAGAAGAAAGTATTCTGGCTTACATGGAATATCGCAATATGAGCGACAGCGACATTACCTGGTGGAAAACAACGATGCAAAAGGTGAAAACACCTTTTCGCTATGTCTACGTCGGAGGTCCTCTTTTTCTTGCTCAGGGATTAAGCGCTCTATTGCTAGTTCTTATGTTGCTATCCGCATTGTGTCTTACTACAGTGTTTACAATCGAACATAGACAGCGTACTGACCAAATCCTTTTAAGCAGTAGAAATGGGCGTAAGGAAACATATTTTATAAAAATCTGTGCAGGAATATCTACAATCATTATGGCTTCCTTTTTAGCTACACTGATACTCACAATTCTAGTGTTTGTAATATATGGAACAGCTGGATTTGATGGGATTATTCAGTTGGAGGTGCCATTATCACCGTATCCTTTTACAATGGGGCAATTCATCCTTATTCAGCTGATAATAATGATTACGGCAGGAATTTTGTATGCGGTATTTGCGATGGCTATATCTGAGTTTACCAAGAACAGCCTTGCAGTTATGGGCATAATGGTTGGGCTATATCTGCTTGGCCAGATTGATTTCTTTACGGATAAGGTGCAACTGTTGTCTCAACTAAAATCCTTGCTGCCGTCGAATGCTATTCCAGTGTATTCCTTGATGGAGTATCGCTTGGTTCATGTTGGAGACGGAATTTTTACCATATATGCTGTAGCACCGGTATTATATATGTTGCTATCAGTTATGCTGATAATTGCAGGACGTTTTGTTTATGAACGATTTCAAGTGACAGGACGGTAGGGGTTCCCTAGGGGGTTCCCTTGCGGGAGGACGGTGCCAGAACCTCCTTTCTTACTGGGATTTTGAATTTTTTCTAGACTTCAAGTCCCATCTTCCGCACGAAATAAAAGGATCAACTCGAAAGAGTTGGTCCTTTTATTTTGCGTGGAAGGGGACTCTCCCCAAGCAGCTTCGCTGCTTGGGTTCTGGGATTCACACTAAACTCGTGTACCGCTCGTCAAGTGTTCACCCATGGCTCGCACTAAGCTCGTGCTGCGCCTGAGGTTTGCACTTGCTAAGTGCTCCGCTCAAAGTCCCATTGGCTTCGCGGGTAGTAAAGAGATTTGATTCAGAATGCAAATCTAAAATTTGTTTTTTATTGATAATTGTGATACATTTTTATGTTGATGAATGTGCTCTATATGTATGTGAATGGTATGCGTGTATCTTTTGATGAAGTATGCACGACGACATACTATACAAAGAGGCGCTTGGCGACTCTTTGTTCTTGCTTTTCAGTTGGCGTTCGCCAAATTATTTCAATGATTTTTGGGATTTATTGTTGAGTGAATAGGGATGGCCTTGGGAATGTTTGTAGGGAGGACTGTACAGAGGAGCTGCGGATGATGTGTACGGTGCAAAAAGGCAAAAGAGCACCGCACAGGAAAGCTGCGGATGATGTGTACGGTGAAAAAAGGCAAAAGAGCACCGCACAGGAAAGCTGCGGACGATGCGTACGGTGCAGAATGGCGAATTAGTACCGCACATGAGAACTGCAGAGAATGTGTGTGGTGCAAAAAGACGAATGAGCACCGCACAGAGGAGCTGCAGACG
>JAEEGH010022811.1_pt1 | contig 12793 bp, 12 predicted proteins | sample 9134181 | NCBI WGS metagenome assembly JAEEGH01 (sample SAMN16246544, study PRJNA631951) | gut metagenome | biome: gut microbiome; feature: rumen; material: DP-attached | host: Bos | place: Iran: Karaj | collected 2018-10 | reverse complement strand
GTGTTCGGCGAGAAAGGCAGAAATATTCATAGTTTCAAGGTATTGGCCAATGATAATCAACGCGATGTCAGGCGCATGAGCTGCGACTCGAAATCGATGCCCGTATTGTGCGCACTCTCGCTATGGATGGTCTCAATGAGGCATTGGCGCACGAATCGGCTGGCACGACGGCACGAATCGGCGAAGTCGAGCCCGTTCACGGCATCGGCCCCAAGCACAGCGGCAAAGACATCGCCTGTGCCAGAACGGGTCTGCTCGACCTGCAACTGACGCTGGAAAATCGGTTCGGGATGCGACTGGGTGGCGATGACGTTGCCGATGGAGTCCTGGCCCATGTGGATGCCGGTGATGACGAGCTTACGCGCGCCCATTTCGAGCAGTCTATCGGCCAATGCAGTCAGCTCGCTCCGCCGCCAGCCCGTCGCATGATAGCGCGTGCCGGTGAGGAAACAGGCCTCGGTCAGATTGGGCGTAATGATGTCGGCATAGGCAATGAGTCGGCGCATGTCGCGGCACAGCTTCTCGGTGTAGGTGGCGTAGATGCGGCCGTTGTCGCCCATGACAGGATCAACCAACACGTGCGTCTGTGGACGGGAGAAGTCCTGGATGAACTCCTCGACGATGCTGATCTGCTTGGCCGAACCAAGGAAGCCCGTCATGATGCCGTCAAACTGAAGGTCCAGCTTCTTCCACTCGCGGATGTAGGCGGGCAGGAACTCGGTGAAATCTTTGCAGAAGAACGACGGGAAGCCCGTGTGATTGGAGAATATGGCGGTCGGGACGGCGCATCCCTGCACGCCCAGGTGACTCACAATCGGCAAAATGACCGATGTGGAACATCGGCCAAAACCAGAAATATCGTTAATGATTGCAATCTTACGGCTCATCGGAAAGGGAAAAGAGAATCAGACCTCATCGGCAGCATAGGTGAACTCACGGAGAGGCTGCGGGTAGTCGAAAAGTTCGTCGGGACGGAAGAATCGGGCGACCTCGGCCAATGCCGTTTCGGCACTGTCGCTGGCATGGACGATATTCTCCTGGAACGACATCGAATAGTCGCCGCGTATCGTGCCCGGAGCCGCCTTGCGGCCATTGGTCGAACCGGTCAGCGAGCGGACGACATCGACGGCATCAATACCCTCGTAACAGCACACGATGACGGGTGTAATCATCATCGCATCCTTGATCTGCTGGAAAAACGGCTTTCCGGCCAGGTGTGCGTAATGTTCGTTGAGCTGTTCATCGGTCAGACGGCACATCTTCATGCCGCACAGGTGCAGCCCCTTCTGTTCAAACCGGCGAGTTACCTCGCCCACCAGACCGCGCATCAGGCAGCTGGGTTTCAGGATGACAAGTGTACGTTGTGTCATATAATTATACGAAATTTTATTTGTTTTCTTGGCCAATGTTCATCGTACCCTCGGCCTGCTCGCCATAGACATAGCGGCCCATTTCCTTGCCCAGGAGCTCGCAGTTACCGACCTCCTCGCCCGAACCACATTCGGGAGAAATGTGGCGGGTCACGTTGTCGCACAGGCGCGCCAGATAATAGTCCATATTGGTGTACTGTTCATAGCCACGCTTCTGACAACGGGCCTTGGGGTCAATGCCCTTCGCGCCGAAGAAAAGCTGTTCGTAGTAGTCCGGGATTCCGTTCTTGTCTTCATCGGTCACGGCACGCTCAATCTCCTCGGGCGAGGCGGTGAGCATTGGCCAACAATCCGGCAGAAGCTCGCACCGCATGTCCTCCTGTGAGTTGACGAAACCTGGGCCAAGGCCATCGCCCGTAAAGGTAGCCAAACCGCTGCGTGTGTCGGCAATCATGATGCTGTCCACACGATCCCAGCGCAGGGTTCCATCGGCCACACTCCTGCAACAGCCGGCATAGGCCAAGACCTTGCTGTACACATCGGCCGCCGACCAAGTGGTGGTGAAGGGGAAGGCCAATGGCTTTTGCGCGTGGATGGTGTCGATGGTGACATCGGTCGCAGTGCCGTCGTTCAGCGTGCGGTCAATGTGGGCCGCAACACCTTCGCTCCAGTTGTCGGCCGTAACCTCGGGACAGGCGGGATTGACGTTGCCCTCGACGTAGTAGTGACCCCATTTGTGCCACATCGGTGTCCAGGCATTGCCACCAGCGGGCTTGCCTTCGGGTGTCCACGCGGTGATCTTGCAGTAGGCCGTACTGCGGATATTGGGCTTGGCGATGCGAGTCCTGGAGTTGCCCGTTGTGGCCGGGCCCGGCTTGTAATAGTTGTTGACGATATTGACGTTCATGCCCTCGCCGCCGTAGCAGCCTTCTCCTTTCCAGTTATAAATCAAGTTATTACGCATATCAAGGCGTTCATCGAGCTGCGTGCTGGGACGCGGAGCGAGTCGAGGTGTGCGCGAAACGTGATGCAAAACGAGGTTGTGCGCATAGGTGGCTCCGGAGCCGCCCCAGTTGCCGCCGTAGCCGTGCGCACCCTTGCTATGACCGGCATTGACAAGACTCTGGGAGACGATGCACCACTGTACGGTGAGATTCTCGCCGCCATAGACGGAACAGCACTCGTCAATCGACCAAGAGACGGAACAATGGTCCACGATGATGTCGTGGTGGTCCATGGCACAGAGCGCATCGCCCTCATGCTGGTCCACACGGCGGTTGCCCAGGCGGAAACGCAGATAACGGATGATGACATTGTCGGCCCGGATGCCGAACGGGAAATCGGCGATACAGATGCCGTCGCCCGGAGCGGTCTGTCCTGCGATGGTGCAGTCGTTGCGCGTGATGTAAAGTTTCGACTTCAGGTAGATTGTTCCGCACACGTCAAAGACGATGATGCGCGGTCCGTGCATCGTGCAGCCATAACGAAAAGAACCATATTCGTCGTTATCTTCAAGTGTCGTGACATGATAGATGACGCCCCCGCGTCCGCCCGTGGTGTATCGGCCGAAACCCTCAGCTCCTGGAAATGCAGGCACGCGGTCGTCGGCGGAAGCGGCATTGGCCACAACCCCAACCCACGTGACAAGCAGGAAAAGCCGTGTCAGAATCTTTTTCATAGTATTCCAGTTTTATCAGTTAATGGTCTGTAAATAAGCGTCGATGATGCCTATTACGATATTGTTCGAGAGACACTCCACTTCGAGTGACTTCAAGGTTTTCTTTGGGTCCAATGGCATTTCCAACAGGGTCGCTGCGCCGCCGTCGGTCGCGAGGTTCAGCCTGTTGGTCTTCGGCCGATAGACCTTGCCCGTGCGCAGGCTCATGCGGTAGGGCGGCTGCACGTCGTTGCCGTATTCGGCGAGGAAGAAGGCCGGAAGTCCCTGCACCAGTTCCTGCTCGATGGGCCACCAGTTGACAGGATTCTCGAGCGTCAGTTCGTCGCACGTCCCGTCGGTATAGCGCACGCGGACAACGCCATTGGCTATACGGCTCTGCATCGGGTTGGTCGTGCCGACCATCTTAAGATAGATGTGGTCGGCCGACTTGCGTGGCAGCTTGAACGAAATCTTCTCAGGGAAGTTCTTCCACTGGCTCGTAAAGGCTGCCTTCAGCCCCAGCGCGTCGCTCACCTGGAACGTATCGGTCGGGTGGCACCATTCGCCCATGCCGTGCGTTGGCATCCGCAGCGTGACGTGACGTCGCTTGTCGCCCTTGTAGGCATAGGTCTGGCGGAAGATGTCGGCCACCTTCAGATTATACTTCTTGGCGATGGTCGTGACGGGCGTCAGCCGGTCGAAGTTGATGGCCGATGGGTCGGTATAGCCGTCCGTGCGCCTTGGGACATTGGCCAATGTCTTTTTATCATTATGGCCGATGGCCTGTACCTCGAGTTTCAAGGCATTGGCCAATGAATCTGAATCCACCCAGCGGATGCCCTCCTTGTCGGCCAGCTCGCCGGCGAATGCCGACTTCGCAGGGACGTAGATGACGATGCTGTCATAACGGTCAAAGAAGTCGCCCTGACCGCGGAAGTACCACACGGCCGTATCGGCGCGATAGCTGCGGCGCAGCTCGAAGTCGGGCGTGGAGAAGCTCACCTCCTTGCCGTCCCACTCCGACGGGAAACCGGGACGCAACGTCAGCACACCGTGCAGCAGGTCGGGCTGGATGCCGATGAGTCCCTGCACGAACGTACGCGCCGTGATGCCCACCGGGTCACCGAAGTCGCGGTAGCACTCGCCGCGCGCCGCGTCATAGAACGAAATCTGGCCCAGATTACCCGGACTTGCGCCCAGATACATGCCATCCATCAGCGCTCCCTTGAACAGCGCGTAGGCTTCGTCGGGACGGCCTGCCTCCCAGTAGGCCAGCGCCGTGTGCATCTCTTCGGCCAATGCCACATTGTTGATCGACCAGCCATAGGGTTGCCATGTGGTTGTGGCCAATGCATGGGCCGAGCCCTTCCCCTCCTTCACCACACGGGCGGCGGGGTACTTTGCATCGGCTATAGAAATCTCATAACGCGGAATCCGACTGTCCACATATTGCGTCGCACGGTAGCGTTGCAGCGGCGTGCCCACCTCACTGTCGATGGCATGATAGACCGTCCACAGCGCCGGACTCTTATGCTGCCGCTTCAGGCCCCACGCATCCTTGCATTCGGCCCAGACACCCTCCTCCTCCAGCCACAGCTGATGGTCGATGGCACGCTGGATATGGTTGGCCTCCTCCTCATATTTTTCGGCCAAGTGGCTTTCACCCAGCAGTTTGGCAATCCTTGCCGCCTGACGGTTGGCCCGCAGGTTATAGGCCGTACTGTGGGTTGCCACGCCGCCGTCATAATAGAGGCCGTCGCTCGCCCAGATGCAGCAGTAGCCATCATACAAGCCATCGTTGTCGGGGTCAAAGACACGCTTCTCCCAAGCCAGGTGACGCACGATGGTCGGCCAATAGGCACGCGCCTCGGCCAAATCACCCGTCCAGTTCAGGTGCCACAGCAGCTCGTCGATATAGACGAGGTTCATGTCATAGTGGTTGACCTTCTTCGTATTGTTTGGATATCGGCCAATGTAGCCCGTCGTGAACATCGGGTTGCCATGTTTCTCGGTTGCACGGGCATAATTCTTCGCCGGGTCAAGCACTGGGATGGACTTATCTACATTGACATTCACAAGCTGCGATGCCGCATAGCCCGAGAAATGCCGCTGCTGACGCTCCGTCCAGCCCATCACGTCGCCCACATAGGCCGCACGCCAGCCGGGCAACGGCATACGCCAGCCGATGGCTCCATGCTGCCACACGCCGCTCTCCTCGTCCCAGATGCCATTGGCCGCAGCCGGAAGCACGAACTCCAGCGGATTGATGAGCACGTCGGGCGTCTCGACCGCATAGTCACCCACCAGCCCGCAGGCCAAGCTCTCGCTCTCGAAAAGCATCGTCTGGAGGTTGCAGATGGTGTCCGATGCACTTCCGATGGCCACAATCGAGGGCTGCGTCAGCGGGATGCTCGCCGTCATGTAGTGGACCGACGAACCGTCTTTCGCAACGCCATTGGCCAATGCCAACTCTACACACGGCGAGACCTGACCGCGCACGCGACGCTCGCCACGCTTGCTGCCCTTGCCGTAGGTGAGGTCGAAATACGACTGCTCGGCGTGGAGCGTATAGTTGTTGCCCTTGCACTTGTCGAGCGTGAAATCAAAGCAGTCGGGCTTATCGACACCCAGGTCACCGTTGCGGCTGAACGAGGCATTGGTCGCCGCGCCATAACGCATCTTCAGGCGCGCTCCGGGCTTGACGTTGTGGCCCTCAATCTGCCAGATGCCGCCCACCTTGGGAATCTGCAACGCATAGGCCGAAAGAGTGATATAGGCCTCTTGGCCAATGTCCTGGCGCAGCGAGTCGGGCAACGTGATGCGATAGTCGCGGCTCGCTCCGTCGTAGGTTGTCCGGATCTGCACATGCTCGATGTCGAACCGCACATTGCCGCCCATATACGGCATGTAGAGGCCGAACTCCGGCTCATCGCTCGTCTCCAGCCGCGCCGCTTCACATCGGCCATAAAGCGCACGCGTGAAACGGTTCTTGCCGTCGATGCACACGATGCCGTCCTCCTCCGGCCAATACTGGATCTCGCGCGGGGCGAGCAGCTTCTGGAACGAAGAGGCTTCATTGGCCGTAAAAAGCTGTTTTGTGGCCGATGGCGCTGTTGCCGCCTGCTGGGCCACAACGTGGCTTAGTGACAAACCTAAAACGAGAGAGAGGGTAATGCGATGAGTCATGTGCTATAAAATTTCGCTGATTTCACATATTCAAGGACGTGGTTTATCGGCGGTTATGGCCAATGCCCCTGCCCTCGCAATTTCACTTAACATTTTCTATACAATGCCGTGATAATCTGGCAGTCCTGCTCAAATTTCCCGGCGTCCGAGCCCTGCGGCTCACTTTTCCTTGATGAGGCTGAGGAACTCCTGGCGGGTACGGATTTCGTTGAATGCGCCACAGAAGTCCGATGTCGTGGTGAGCGCGTTCTGCGACTCGACGCCACGCATCTGCATACACAGGTGGCGTGCCTCGACGACCACCATTACGCCCAACGGATGCAGCGTCTCCTGGATGCACTCCTTGATCTGGGTGGTGAGTCGCTCCTGCACCTGAAGGCGGCGGGCGAAGACCTCGACCACGCGAGGAATCTTGGACAACCCGACGATGTAGCCGTTAGGGATATAGGCGACGTGGACCTTGCCGAAAAATGGCAGCAGGTGATGCTCGCACAGGCTGTAAAAGTCGATGTCCTTGACGATGACCATCTGGCGGTAATCCTCGCGGAACATGGCCGACTCGAGTATTTCCTTTGGGTTCTGGTGGTAGCCCTGCGTCAGGAACTGCAATGACTTGGCCACACGTATCGGTGTCTTCTGCAGCCCTTCCCGCTGCGGGTCTTCACCTATCAGTTGGAGCATCTGCTCCACATTTTCAGCCATCGGCTGCAAAAGATCTTCGTTATATTCCATGAACATGCTTAAATGGGGAATGAAAGGGCTCAAATTGGGGGAAAACAAAAAAGGAGGGAAACTCCATTGGCCAAAATCACGGCCACCTTCCCCCGGCCCTTATTCTGCAAGTGGGATTTCGATATCCTCCTGGACGACAAACATCTCGGTGCCGAACTTCGGGAACTGTTTCTTCAACTTGCGGAAGGCAGCGGTGGCCTCCTCCTGCGTGCGATAGTTGCCGATGACCAAACGCCAGTTCGGACTCTTGAACAGGACGTAGGTCTCCAGATCGGGCAGGTAGCTCTTGATTTCCGTCTCGCGGCGGTAGGCCTCCTCCTTGGAAACCAGCTGGTTGTTACCCGAGAAGGCGCGCACACGAAAGCCTTTCGACGTGACGACATTGCGGCCCTGCCGGTTGCGTTGCAGGCGCGACACGGCATTGTATTTCCGCACCTCACGGCCTAAAAGTGCCTCAAGCCGCGCGTCCTGATAGAGCGTCACTTTGCCCTGCTGGCGCAGCTGGTCACATAAAGTAGGTGCCGCATCGACCTCGGCAGTGGATGAGACCACAACCTGAGCCGACGCGGCAATGGGCAGTGCCCAGAGTAGGAAGAATGCAATCTGCTTCACTCCTTGTAGGTTTATTTTGACGGCGTGGGACATTGGCCGGAATAATCTTTCCTTTATGGCCAATGGACCGGCGTCGTCACGTTTCGTATTACTTCCAAGCCTCGATGATTGGCATGAAGGTGTCAACCTTGAGGGCTGCGCCACCGATCAGGCCGCCGTCGATGTCCGGCTGGGCGAAAAGTTCAGGAGCATTGCTGCCCTTGCATGAACCGCCGTAGAGGATTGAGGTGTTATCGGCAACCTCGGCATTGTACTTCTTGGCGATGCTGGCACGGATGAAGGCGTGAACCTCCTCAGCCTGCTCGCTGGTTGCGGTGAGGCCGGTGCCGATAGCCCAAACTGGCTCGTAGGCGACGATGCACTTGGCGAAATCCTCGGCCGAAAGGGTGTACATTGCCTCCATCTGGCCTTCGATGACAGCCTTGAAGGTACCGTTCTCACGCTCCTCCTTAACCTCGCCGACGCAGAAGATTGGGGTCAAGCCATTGGCCAATGCCTGGTTCAACTTGGCGACGAGCAGCTCGTTGTTCTCGCCATGATACTGGCGACGCTCGCTGTGGCCCAGGATGACGTACTTGGCACCGGTCGATGCAATCATGTTGGCTGCGACCTCGCCCGTGTAGGCACCCTTGTCGTGTGCAGAGCAATCCTCGGCACCAACGCCGATTACAGAGCCTTCAACGACCTTGGCAACGCTTGCAACCGAGATGAATGGGGTGCAAACGACTACGTCACAGTTCACTTTCTTTCCAGCCAAAGCAGCCTTCAGACCCTCAGCCAGAGCAACGCCTTCCTGAAGAGTGGTGTTCATCTTCCAGTTACCGGCAACAATCTTTTTTCTCATTTTTGTTTCTTTTTTGAAAAGGTTTTTATAATACGCATCGGCAAATATAATAACAATGGAGCAAACAGCCAAACGACAATCCAAAAAACGCGCTTTTTTCTGTTGATTGGCTGGATTTGGCCCAAACTCTGCTCACTTAACTTTGCAGATGTCAGACGCGGCACATCGATTCCCGTCAGGTGCGATTTCCACTGGATGATTCCGCCATGCAGGAGCATGAATCCCGGGTTGCTGCGCGTGATGGTCTCGATCTCCTGCTGGTCGGCATAGAGGAAAGTGTATTCCGAGCCGGTGTTGAACCGCCAACGTGCCACCGCCGACTCATCGCGCAGGGTGACGCAATAGAAGGGATAGCCCTGTTCCAAGGCGTATTCGTAGAGGTTCTCGATGCGGTCGATGTCGTGTTCTTCGGCGCGCGTGAGGTCGGGCGAGAGCAGCAGCATGACGTAGCCCGTATCGGCCAGAACGTCGCACGAGACATCGGCCCCGGACTCATTGAAAAGGACCAGCCCGTGTTCTTTCTTGGCCAATGTTCCCCGGCCGTCATCGCGGACGATGGTCTCGACGAACGTCCAGCCGTCGGCCTCGTCGGGCAGGTTGTCGAGCGTGAATTCGTGGCGCACACCATTACGCTCATAGACAATCACATACGATTCGTTGGTGTCGGCTGGGGCATTGGCCAATGTCCCCCTGCAACCCGCCGCGATGTCCACGCCAGGACGATACGGACGGAAGTCGATGAAGGGAGACCGCCACGTGCCCAGACAGAGCAGAAGGACGACCCCGACCAGCGCAATGTAGAAGTAGAAGGTGTGGAAAATGTGCGACAGCAGTGCGACCTGCGACCGCCGCCGGAGGAAGAGCAGGACGACGGCCGACGAGAGGACGACATTCTTGGCAAACGTCTGCCAGTTGGTCAGGATCAGCACGTCGCCGAAACAGCCGCAGTCGTCTATCGGGTTGGCCAATGCGAGGTAAAGCGTGAGCGGCGTCATTACGGTCATGAAGGCCAATGCCGTGACCGAGGTCATCAGCCGGTGTCGCCCGATGATGGTATAGAAGCCCATCGCAAACTCCACCAGGGCCAGCAGCCACGCGGCCGCAAGCGCGAAATCGGACAGGAAGACGAGCCCAAAATGCTGGAGATATTCGCCAATCTTCAGTGCCGAGCCGACAGGGTCAATCGCCTTCGCGATGCCGCTGAAGAGAAACGCGCCGCCGACGAGACATTGGCCGAAAAAAACGATGTACCTGTCCCTATTTTTCACAGACGAGCTTGATGAGTGCAAAGAGTGAGTAGTTTACCATGTCGAGATAATTGGCGTCGATGCCCTCGCTGATGAGCGTCTTGCCAGCGTGGTCTTCAATCTCCTTCGTGCGCTGTATCTTCATCAGGATGAGATCAACATAGCTCGAGACGCGCATCAGGCGCCACGCCTCGTCGTAGTCGTGGTTCTTGGCCGACAGGAGCGACAACGCGGCCTGCAGCTGCTCGTCGTAGAGCTTCACGACGGTCTCGGCGTCCAGGTCGGGCTTATCGACGTAGCCGCGCTTCAGCTGGATGACGCCCATCAGGCCGTAATTGACAATGCCGATGAACTCCGGCACAATGCCCTCGCCCACCAGCGACTCGCCCTTGATCTGGAGCGAGCGGATGCGGTTGGCCTTGATGAATATCTGGTCGGTGATGGATTCCGGCCGCATGATGCGCCATGAGGCACCGTAGTCAAACGTCTTTTTCGTGAACACGTCGCGGCACAGTTTCGTCACCTCTTTCAACTCTTCTTCTGTATTCATTGTCAGCAATTTAACTCTTATTTCTTGTTTTTATAATTCTCATTTCCACGCGTTCAGAATCTGCATGGCGCGGTTCTGGGCCCGCTTGATGGACGCCGGGTCATTGGCATCGATGCGGTAATACGTCGGGTCGGGCAGATAGAGCGGCTTGCCGATGGGCACGTTGTTCGGGTCACCCAACTGGAACGCATTCACGTCGTAGATATAGGCCCAGAATGCCTTGTCGCCGTAGTTCTTGAGCGCCAGGAGCGTCAGTCGTCCACCGTTGCCCAAGGTTGCCCGCTTCGGCTTTCCGTCCTCCATCCAGAGCTGCTCGTCACTGGGTCGCGAGGCGCTTTGTTTTTTGGCCGATGGCGTTGCCTCCCGCTTCGTCTCGGGCTGTTTCACTGGGCTCTTTGTGGCCGATGGCACAGGCTCCTCCCCCTTTACGGCCGACGGCTCTTCGCTGACGGTTCCGGCCAATGTCGTATCGGCCACAACCTCGCTCGTCGGCGCAGGTTCCGGCGCGGCCTTCTTCTCGCTTCCGGAACAGGCATTGGCCAAGACTACAATCAAGATTATCAACACGATGGCGCCGCCGATTGCGCCCCACATCCACGGCTTCACGGCCGGCAGTTTCTCCTGCAGGATGTCCATCAGCGACTTCTCCTCGACCCTCATGCGGCGCTGTCTTGGGGTGTCGGCCGATGGCTTTTCGGGCTCTTTTTTCTCTTCGTCCTTGGCCGATGGCGTTGCCGGCTCGGGAGCTGCGACGGGCTCTTCTTCCGCAGCCGATGCGGCAACCTTCGTCGCACCCACGGCGGCCACAATGTTGCCCAATGCGACAGCGGAATTTTCGACCAGGGCATCGGCCACGGTCTCGACCTGCGCGGTGGAAGGCCCATCGGCCGCAGCTGGCTCTTCGGGAGCGGCAGGCTCACCCACGGGACGCGGCGCATTGGCCACAACCATAGGCTCGAAACAGGCGAACGGGGCGTTGACGGCAGCGCGCATACGCTCATCGACCTGGAGCGCAAGGCGGCGGCCCTGCTGCGTCTCGATGACGGAGAATGTGCCGAGCCCCTGGATTTCGACCTCCTCGCCCGCCTTGACACGGTCAATCAGGACCTGGGAGACGGCCTCGACGAAGGCGGCGGCATCGGCCTCGCTGACCTTGGCGTAGCGGGCCAGATGGAACTTGAATTGTTCTGCATTCAACATGGCGGTAATCAGTTTAGTTCAACTTCGCTTTGCAGGCGGTAGGTGATGCGCGGCGGATACATCATCTGCATCCCCGAGGCGGGATCCTCGGCGACATATTCGGGGTGTTTGGTCGAGATGAATCGGCCAATGCCCTGCCACTCCACGTCAATCTGTTCGGAGGCCTGTTCGGCCATCAGCTTTACGGCCGATGTCATCAGTGCCGAGCAGACCTGACGGTCCAATCCGCACCGACGCTGCACCTCGGTCATGAAATCTTTGTGTGTCATGATGTCCTTTTTAGAAAAACGATGCAAAGATAACAATATTTTTTCTATTCAGCAATTCTACCGCATTTTTTCCGAAAAAAGGCCACCGATTTCGACATTTCCGCACGCTTTCGTGGACGTTTTCGGCCAATGGGTCATACCTCGCCCCATCGATTGGAATCTTCATTATGGCCAATGGCACTGAATCACGGGATTTTTCGCCGCCAATCGAGGAGAAAAGACACAAATCCTTCCGACAAAAAAACTGGAGCGGTTTCCCGAAGGCTCTATGAACCTTCTATGAAGGTACTTTGAGCGAATTATCCTCCATAATGACAGCGAGCGATAACCCTGATGACTGCAGAAAGGTTTTGGACACACCTAGATATTACTGTCAACAACGTTTTACACACTTTGTTGCGTTTGGGAATCGCCAGAAATCGCTTTCAGAAGGGACAAATAGAAAATCCCAATAATAAAATCAAAGATTTTTTTAGGCGAAAACGAATAATTCATATAAATTTACTATCTTTGCGCCAAACTTTCATCTTTATTGAACAATATGACGAAAGCAAAACCTTTTATCAAATGTTTTGAAATAAAGAGCTGTCAAATCTAAGAATCATGGCAAAGATAAACGTCGAAAATACTGAAATAACTGTCGTTAACGTACAAAATGAAGACTATATCTCTCTGACCGATATGGCTCATAGCCAGATGCAAGAGCATATAGTATCAAGATAGAGTCAGTATCAACAAATGAGAACGACTTTGTGGCATACTACTACATCACCTCTGGACAGGACTCAATAATGGAAACACAAGTCAGCCGGTATCCAGATTTCCGTGACGCAGTATGTAGGGAAATAACCAGTTTTGGTTCTGGCCATCCCAAAATAGTTGAAGCTGAACGTATCGGCTACATATGTAACCTGAAACCCAATACGAAATACTATTGGCGCTTCAAGGCTATCGACACCAGAGGCAAGGTCTTCTACAGCGAAACAAGGTGTAACACCACCAAGCCGAAAGCGGTAAAGAAGTGACAACCTTAAAACATAATAACCTCAAAACCAAAATCGTATGATACGCAAACTATATAAACTCTCCCTGTTGGGAGCTATCACGGGCGGAATGCTTTGCGCCT
>JAEEGH010022810.1_pt1 | contig 12793 bp, 5 predicted proteins | sample 9134181 | NCBI WGS metagenome assembly JAEEGH01 (sample SAMN16246544, study PRJNA631951) | gut metagenome | biome: gut microbiome; feature: rumen; material: DP-attached | host: Bos | place: Iran: Karaj | collected 2018-10 | reverse complement strand
ACACCGCGGAATGTGCACTTGCGGCCCATCATGCCCTCACTGCCGTTGCGCGTTACAATCTTGTCGCCCCACCAGCCGGGAGTAGACTGCACCGCAAGCTGGTTCACGGCACCCGCCTTCGTGTCGAAGGCATCGGTGACGTCGTAGGTGAAGGAGCGCTTGGTCTTTGCAAAGTGCGTGAAACCCGGTTTCAGTACCTCCTTACCAACGGGTTTTCCGTTTACATACAGATAGTAAACGCCAAGGCCGGCAGTCATCCATTTGGCGCCGACGACCTTTTTTGCGTTGACCGGCTCGGACACGAACCAGCTTGCACCGTCAGCGGCTCGGCAGTTATCGTTCGAGCCAACTTTGCCGGTAACCACAGGAGCATCCACTACGGAAATCCATTCGGAGCATTCCCATGCGGAATCATCGAGCGGAGAACTCAATTCTCCCACCGGGCTTTCTTTTTTACCGCAGGCAATCACCGCCATAACGGCCATTATAAAAACATATCGTTTCATTCTGACAAGAATTTAATGTTATCTGAATTCCAGGATGACAGCTGGCCGTCGACACCGTCGAGGCAGATGCCGAGGCTCAGGTAGTTCTCTGCCGTGGCCTCGACCGCGCTATCTGCATTTGCGCCGATCTTGCCCCGGATCGAGCAGTTCTTGAATTCGGGTTCTACCCCCTTGAGCAAATAACCGACAAGCAGTCCGCGAGTTTTATCCGTAGTATAAACATTTCCTCTGTTAATACAACCTTCGAGTTTGTAAGTGCGGAAGTATCCGGAAATGCCTCCAACATAGCTGGACGCCTCCGGCACATTGATGGTCCCGTTGTTCACGCTGTTCTTCACGTAGTAGTCGTTGGCGGTATTGGGAGTGCTATAGGCCATGACACCTCCCACACGGCATCCTGCCACTGCTCCGCTTGGTTTGGAAGGAGAAGAAACCACGGTCACGTCCCCGTTGTTGACACAATCTTCGATGTGGGCCCGGGTGCCTCCGCTGACTACTCCTCCAACACGATGGGCCTTTACGTTGATGGTTCCGTTATTCGTGCAGCGCAGTACCTTGACTATCTTGCATCCGGATACGTTGGGCATCTGCCCGAGAACACCTGCAATCACACCGGAGTTGGAGGTAGAATACTTGGTGGCTATCTCGTTATGGATTGTGCCCGCAAAAGTGCAGTCGCTGAGAACCGAAGCTTCATCGGTGCTGGAAGCCATGGTACCGGCGATGCCGCCCACTGCCACGGACCTGGTTTCGGCAGTAACAATCTTGCCGGAGATGTCGGCAGTCACCGACACGTTTTCGATTTTTGTGTCGTATCCATATCCCGTCACTATACCGGCAGTAAGATGTCCGGAGCTCACTCCGTTTGTATTCAGCGACATGGATGCCCCGTCGAATATGACATTCTTGATGGTCGCCTTCAGGGTCGCTCCAAAGAAACCGGAGCACGTGCAGGTGTCCCTGTCCACCACCAGCGACAGGCCGCTGATGGTATGGTTCTGCCCATCAAACACCCCGCTGAACGCAGGTGAAGGAGTCGGAGGCTGTGAACCGTAAGCCACTCCAGTGACCGTGCCGATGGGAGTCCAGGCAGCGCCATCAAGTTCAATATCCTCCAGAAGCACTACGTTTCCTTCGGAGTTGCAGTAGCTGCTGATGTCTCCATTGGCGTTGACGACCTTGGCAAAAGAGAACAGTTGCTCGCGGTTGCGTATGCCATGGTCTCCCGGTACGATACTGCCCGGATCGATTACGCCACCGCCGTCATTGATTCCTTCGCCAGGCACTATGCCGGAAGAATCCGGATTGCGCCAGGAGTCTATATTACCCAGCACTACCTCTTCCGCTACCGAACGGAGGGTAGCTGCCGTGGCAGCATCAAGACCCAAATCGGGAGCATTGGAGTCGAAGGCTTCGCCGAAAACCATCAGATAGTTCACGCAGGCCTTAAGGTAAGCACCTGTAAGCGCAGGATGCTTGTTGTCGTCGGAGCGATATAACGATACCCCCTTCTCGCGGGCCTTGATATACGCCCGGCCTATGGGAGATATCCAGATGTCGCAAGCGTCTGCTATCAGCATCCCTCCGCCATAGAGGGCCTTGTCGAAACGCTCATAACTGCCAAAACCATTGAAGTCATCCTTTCCCTCGTAGGCCCAGGTGTTTTCCAGCAAAGGATTCACCGCAGGAGAGTACTTCTTGATCTCGCCCACCAGATTCTTTGTTGCATTCAAAACGCCTGCATTTGCGGTAGTGTTGGTATAATAAATAGCCTGGTTGTTGGACTGGTCCTGGATTACCGCGTAATCGTATCCGCCCTCTTCGATGAAGTTCAGGGTTCGCTCGAGAGCAAGATGCTGCTCGAAGGTCTGCCCTCCTTTTAGATGGGCGCGCATCCGGAGTTCATGCCCCTGGCTGCGGGCTATCTGTTTCAAAAGGAAATCCCCTCCGTTGCTGTAGGTGAACGAGTTGCCGAGCAAGAGCATCTTTTTGGCATCCTTTACCGGGATGCCCTGATAAATGCTCAGATGGGCCGCCTGGAAAGAGTAATTGATAAAACTGATAGTCGAATGGCTCGATGCCCTCAGCATGCCGCCGGCATTGTTGTATTGGCCGACAGCGCGGATGCGCATCTTCAGGCTGCCGTTCTCTATCGCCTTGGACAGAGTGAATCCCTGCGAGAAGGTCGTATACTGGTAATCGCTGTAATACTTTATGGAGAAGGAATACTTCAAAGATGCATTATCTTCGGCCGTGACAAGGTCTTCCTCAACGCTCTTCCATGTGCCATCGTCGAAATACTCAAAAATCCAATACTTGGGTGCATAGCCGTTCGGGGCCATCAGGAAGGTCATGAACTCAACCCCGCTGCCTGCGGAGAGGGAAACCCCTTCCCAGGTAAACTCCACTCCATCTCCTTCTGCCAGATTGGTGACCGCAAGACGGTTGCTGCTGCTCCCGCGCACGGGTGTTGTGCCTCCGGTATTTCCAGCGAATGTGCTGATGTATGCCTTGCCGGCGCCGTCACCATATTGGGCATAGAATCGATTGTCGTCCTTCCAGGCGGTAAGGCCGTCGCTGACAAGCGTGGAAGTATTCTCCCATTTCGCAAACCTCAGGCTGGCCGCAACAGGGGGATTCTCGGGGGTCTCAGGGGTTTCCGGTGTTTCCGGTGTCTCCGGTTCCCCGGGTTCTTCCTGGACAGGCTCTTCCTGACCGGGGACCGGATCCTTCGGCCCACAGGCTGTAAGGATCATGGTAGCGGAGAAGAATGCCGTAACCAACAAAAGGAGGAAAGAGTATTTCTTCATAGCTGAGAATTACTTTTTTCTGAACAGTATCTTGTCGATATCGATGGTTGCGCCGCTGGCATTGCCAAAGTCGAGACGCAATGCATCCCCGGTGCCGCCCCATCCATACTGGCTGATATATTCACTCAGATCCACTTCGCAATATGTCCATTCAGAAACGGTTGCGAGCGCATCGGAGAGATATGGAGTAGACTGTTTCGCCCAGGTAGTGACAGGCTGGCCGGAACGGATGAAGAATATCTGCAGTCCGGCGCCCACAGCACTGGCCTTGTAGTAATAGGTCAGTTTTCCGCCTTCGATAGGACGGTCCAGGGGAACTGTCTGCACGTTGGGGTCCAGGCCGGTAGTCTCGATGTGGAAACCGAAATCCCCAACCTTGGAGATATAGGCATTGTTCGACGCCGTGCTTATATTGAACAGGAGGTATCCCACCTGATCCGGTGATATCGGGGTTCCTTCTACAGTGAGGGCAGTTCCTGAAACTCCGCCGTATGAATAGGGCCGGGCCGTGAAGGAATATTCCCGGATGTCATTCAGACCATCCGCGATAGCTTCTGTCACGCCATTAGCATCCGCATCGAATCGTGAAACACGCACATTCTTCGGATTGCCGTCGGAATCCTTGTAGGAAATCTGGGTATAATAATAATCTTCATGGTCCAGAGGGGCCGTGAAAATCACCTTCACACCATATTCCACTCCTTCGGCGGAAATGTCGGATATTTCTCCCGGGTCTCCCCAGGCCGCCTTCTTGCTGCAGCCGGAGAGTATTACGGCCGCTGCAAGGAATAATATGTATAACTTCTTCATTTTACCATCCTGGGTTTTGCCAATCAACACCTGTAGCCTGGGTCATCTTGTTGACCTCCGACTGCTCCAACGGGAACAGGAGATAGCGGTCCGCGCCGGTCTGACGGGGGAACGATATCCTCTCATAAGTGTAGCTGGTGCCGTTCTTCGTGATCTTCATGCCGCTCACGGCGGAGTCCGTTTCCGACAGGATCTTCCAACGCCGCACGTCGAAGAAACGATGCTCTTCGAAAGCGAGTTCGACCCTGCGTTCGTTGCGATAGCGCTGGATGAACGTCGTCTTGTCGAGGCCTGTGGGTAGGCCTGGCATCCCGACACGTGCACGGACCGCATTCACAGCCTCGCGGGCAGTCATTGCGGCAGATCCCGCAACGGTCGAAGATACGGGCGTATCGGCACCGACAGATTCTCCTGCAGCTTCCGCGAAGTTGAGGTAGAGTTCAGCCAGGCGGAAGACAGGCATATAGCCGTCCGTTCCGCTCACGGAAGAAGAGGCCGGATTGTTGAATTTGCGGAGATAGTACCCCGTACGTGTGTAGCGCCTCACGGTAACATCGTTAGAAATGCCGCAATCTGCACCCACGTAGGTGTTCACCTTGGTCGTGCTTTCCGTCAGGTAGCGGTTGCAGCCGTTGTAGTACACCGTAGAGTAGAATCGGGGATCCCGGTTCAGATAGGGGTTGTTCTTGTTGTACAGGGTATTGGCCGTGTTGTAGTTCGGCTGGGTATGGGCGTCATCGAGGTACGGCTTTGCCAGATTAAGGACCGGCACTCCGTCCTTGGTCTCATACGCGTCCACAAGTTCCTGGGTCGGGCAGGATCCTGCCTTGGATGCACCGGTAGTAGTGGGCATGCCCGCATACTGCCAGACTTTTGCCTCCGCGCTGGATTCAAAGATGGTTTCCTTGTCCCAGGTGCCATAGACCGTCATGAAATAATAATCATAAGGGCTCAAGGCCGCAGTAGCTGCAGGGGCTGTGTTATAAAGGGCATATCCGTGCGCAAGACACTGGTCGAGAGCCTCTTTGCAGATTGTCGCGACATAATCCCATGTATATTTGCTCCCATCCTCGTAGAACAGAGGGCTGGCTGCAAAGAGGGCTGCCTGGGACTTCACGGCCCACGCAAATGCCCTGCTCAGCACAGTCTTCCGCTCGCTGGCGGAAACATCCCACCTGAAACCGATGGACTCGTTACCCTCGTCGGAAGCCAGGGCTTCATCACAGCTGCCTATTATGAAATCCACGCAGGCCTCGATGCTCTCCCTCTTGTCCTTGGAGAAATCGTGGGGGATGTCATACACATGGTCCATGATGGGTATCCTGCCGTAGCGTTTGAGGAGTTGCAGGTGATAATATGCCCTCAGGACCGTGATCTCTGCTATCCATCCTGTCTTTTCCAGGGGTTCATAATCATAAGTGGCGACTTCCGGATCGTTTATCAGGGAAAGGAAATTATTGCAGTAATATATTCCGTTGTAATAATGTGTCCAGAAATCGGTTTCGGCCGTCAGGGGGAAGCTGGCGGCAGAGCCGAATCCATCGTACCAGTCCTTCAGGGTTCCTTCGTTGTCGCTGGCATCCTGCGCTTCGTCGCAGAAGGAAGCTAGAAACGTATTGTTGTACGTTAATCCGGGATCTATCAGATATTTCCTGCAGGTATTCAAGTAATTCACAGTGAGCCTGTACTTGCCGAAAATAGCCTGATAATTGACCCGTCCGTCCGGTTCAATGTCGAGGTTTGCACAACCCGTGAGGGAAAGCGCGACAAAAGCAATTATTGTGTAGTATATCTTTTTCATAACTGTCTAGAATGTCAGGCTTACGCCAAGGTTATACACCCGGAAGGGTTTGAAATCGGTAATCGAAGTGGATTCCGGGTCGATGAAATCGAAGCCCAGACGGTCGAATGTGAACAGGTTCTGTCCACTCAGGCAAACGCGCACCGTGCCTATGCTGCCGGTGAGTTTCTCCGGAAGCGTATATGCAAGTTCAACGTTCTTCAGCCTGATGTGGCTCAGATCCCTGACGAAGAAATCGGATGTTCGGTGATTGGTGCTGGTAGAAAGCGACAGGGCGGGATAGGTAATATCCTCGCCGTTGTTCCAGCGTTCCACAGTCCAGGCATGCTTGTGCCATTCCGAATAGATGCCGTCATAAGCCGTTTCGTAAAGTCCGGCTCCCGACAGCACGGCGGAATACTTCGCAGCGCCCTGGAATAGGAAGGAGAACTCGAATCCCCTGTACTTTAATCCACCGAAGATGCCATAATTGTACTCAGGGAACTGGGTATTGCCAATAGGAGCATAGTCCCTTTCGTCTATGACATCGTCTCCGTTCAGGTCCTGATAGATCAGGTCGCCCGGCCTCGGTGTGCCGAAAGCATAGGTCTTGCCGCTGGCGGCTATCTCGGAAGCAAAATTGTACATTCCGGTGCCATTGCTGTAATCCACCAGGAATCCCCACTCCTGTCCGTAAGGATAGCCCTCGGTATGATACTTATAAACGTAATCATCTCCGTAGGCAGCCTCACCGACACTTATGACCCTGTTGCTGGCATGGCTGAAATTCGCTCCGAATTCCAGTTCCATCCCGCTGCCGAGGGTGCGGTCGAAAGTAGCTGAAACCTCATATCCTTTATTCACCATCCTGCCGGAATTGGTATAAGGATAGTAGTTCAGGGCCACTCCCTGATAGATAGGCACTGTTGATGAGCTGGAGACCAGCATATTGTCGCAACGGTTGCTGAACCAGTCGAACGATACGGACAGGGACTTGAGCACCTTGGCATCAAAGCCGACGTTCACTCCCTTCGTGACTTCCGCACTGAGGTTAGGATTTCCGCGCAGGCCTTCCGCTCCGGAGTATGTGACATAATCCAGATAAAGGAATCGGGAAGAACTGATGACGTCATTTGCAGTAAGGCCGTAGGACGCACGCACCTTCAGATAATCCAGAGCCGAAACCCCCTTCAGGAATTCCTCGTTGGATGCTATCCACGATGCAGAAACACCGGGAGTGGCTATATACCTGTGCTCCGGTGCGAACTGCTCGCTTCCTGCATAGGCGATATCTCCCTTTAGGAAGAAGCGGTTGCCGTAACCGATTGTGGCCGTAGCGCCCAGGGTTTCCCTCTTATAGGGCAGCGCGGCGCTTCCGGACGTTGCTTCGAGCTCTTTGCGCTGATAGAGGATATAGGACTTCGCATTGACGGTCAGGTCGCCGAAATTCCTGTCGTAGCTTATCTGCCCGCCTATATCCATATGATAATAGAAGGTGGAAGAACGGCCATACGACAGGGGCGAGTTTTCGGTAGAACCGAGCTGTGTGAAGTTCAGTGCATCGGAAGAACTCTGAATCCAGGTCTCGTAGTTCTGGTAGGTGTGCAGGCCGCGCTTGGTGTAGGTCTGGTAGTTGAAATCCACACCGGCCCCGAGGCCCTTGATGATTCCGGAAAGATCCGCCCTCACCCCGGACTGGGCCGTGACGGTGGTGTATAGGTCCTTTCCGTATCCGCTACGGTTGATCTGGCCGTAAATCGGGCTCCTTTCGGAATCCGTTGCAACAACCTGATTGCTAGATTCATAAGCGGGATCGGCCGGGTCGTCTATCACGGGAGTCAAAGGTCCGTAAACGGTAGGAGGGATGTTCAATACGCTGGCGTAAAGGCTGGTCGCCTTGTAGCGGGAACGCTTGTCCCTCTGCACGTTTGCAGAGAGGCGCAGCCATGCGCTCAGCCACGAATTGATGTTCATGTCCACGTTGGACCTCATCCCGAACCAGTTGTAGTTCCCAGCCGGATCGTAATCCCTCGCGGGATCGTGGGCCGATTTTATGGGAGACTGCTGGTACATGTAGTTCAGGTCGGTGAAATACCTTACCTTGGAGTTTCCTCCAGACACATTCACCGACGTGCGTGTCAGCGAAGTGAGAGGACGCACGTACATGCTGTACCAGTCGTTGTCGGGATAGAGTTCAGATGCCCCGGAACGGTAATTCTCGATGGCTTCCGCCGAGAACTGCGAATACGCGCCGAGTCCGTCGTTGGCGGCGGCTTCGTTGCGCATGGAGGCATATTCCCACGAATGAATCATCTCCGGGCGACGGGTCATCTGCTGAACGCTCTGATCCACGCGGGCATCGATGCGCATCTTGCCTTCAAATCCCTTCTTGGTGGTGATGTAGATGACTCCGTTCGCACCCTGTATTCCATATATGGAAGCGGACGCGGCATCCTTAACCACCGTAATGGACTCAACCTCGTTGGGCATGATGTATACCCAGTTCGAACTGGGACATATCATGCCGTCGATGATGATCAGCACATTATTATAACCGTGAATGGAAGAAAGGCCGCGCACCAGCATCGTCATGCCTATACTGGTGAGTCCGGAAGTCCCGGTGGCGTTCCCTGGCTCCCACTGGCTGGTCATGGTGGTAAGACCGGACAGAAGGCCGGGCAGTGTGTGCTGAAGCCCAGCGACGGGGAACTTCTGGAGAGTCTGCCCGTCGACCGAGCTTACCGCTCCGGCAGTTTCCGTGCCGGGAATGAACATCAGCGGGGAATGCAGATATGCCAGAGAATCGGCGCCCTGCGCATGCAGGCGGCAGACCGGCAACAGCGTAAAGAGAACTGTTAGTATAAATAACTGTCTTTTCATAATCGTTGCCTCCTACCAACCGGGGTTCTGCCAGTTCACACCTGTGGCGGTTTCCAGACGTGCCGCTTCCGCTGTGGGCAGGGGAAGGAGCAGGTCGCGGTTTTCATAACCTCCGCGGGCGGCCTCCTGAATTGCATAGCGCTCATACTTGAAGGAACCGTCCGTCTGTTTGATGGGACGCATTCCTGTAAGATGTGCGCAGGTTTCATACATGTCACCGTCGGGCTTGCACCAGCGGCGGAGATCGAAGTAGCGGTTCTCTTCCCAGGCAAGTTCGACGCGGCGCTCGGCACGAACCCTCAGACGCATCTGGTCTTTGTTCATGCCTGTGGGCAGCGCGGGCATATTCACCCGGGCACGAACCTCGTCGACTGCGGCTTTGGCTTCATCCAGATGCCCGGCCTCGCAGGCGCACTCCGCCAGGTCGAGGAGAAGTTCCCCGAGGCGATAGTACTGCCAGCACGGCCCGCGTACATCGTGGTTCTGGCAAGTGAGCGGGTCGATGAACTTGCGGGCGATGTAACCTGTGCGGGTGTACTTTCGCTCGCTTTTTGTCAGGGATATCGCGTGCCTACCGCCTTCGAATGGTTCGAAGGTGATAGTGACATTGTTCCAGATGAACTGCTGTCCGTTGGTCATGACGGTAGAATAGAACCTGGGATCCCTGTTGGCATAAGGATTCTGCTCATCGTAGAGCGTATTAGCTGTATTGAAATTAGGCTGCAGGTGCATGTCGTCCAAATACGGCTTCTCAAGATTGAGGATAGGCTGCCCGTCGGTGGTTTCGAATGCATCCACCAGTTCCTGTGTAGGGCAGGTCTCAACCTTGTATGCTCCGCTTTCATTGCCTATGAATCCGATATGCCACACGCGGCCGTCTATGTAGGTGTAGTGCTCATAGATGGTTTCCTTGTCCACCGGGTCGGCCGAATAGTCGAGGCTGCGGCAGGCCAGCTGATGGAAGGCGCTGCCCGGAGCCATCTCGGGGAACTTCTCGAAGGTGCTCTTCTCCGTGCATGTAGTGAAGAGTTCATAGCCGTTGGCCTTGAGTTCGGTAACGGCAGTCTTGCAAGCCTGGTAGGCCTCTTCCCAATGGTCTTCACCCTCGTTGAACAGGGGGCTGGCGGCAAACATGAGCATTACGCCCTTGAGGGTGTATGCCAGCGCCTTGTTCATGCGTCCGGCCTCATCCGGCTCGGTTATCCTCCAGGGAAGGTCGTCACAGGCGATAGCAGCATCACAATCCTGGCAGATAAGCTGTACAGCCTCATAAACCGGCTGACGCTTCAACTGGGAATAATCGTAATCCAGCGGGAGCACATAATCTATGACAGGCACTTTTCCGAACCATTTGATAAGCTCGGAATAGAAAAATGCGCGAAGCAGATGCGCTTCAGCAGTCATCCGGGAACGCGCCTGCTCACTCCTCACTGCAGCGTTCGGAATGAGTTCGAGGAACTGGTTGCAGAGATGTATCTGGCCCCAGAAACGCTCCCAGTAATCGCAGTTCCCGTTCCAGCCATTGGCATCTTTCGGGGTGCCGTCGGCAGAGGAATTCCATGCGTCCCTGGTCTTGTGGCTGGAGGCGGAATTCGCATTGTTGTAGACGCGCCCTACAGGACCGCCCTGGCCTTCATCGCTGCTCCATCCTTCGTCGCTCGTGCAAGTGGGAAGCGGGCAGTGCATATGATAGTTGTAACCCTTTGTAGGGATGTTCTTGTAGCAGGTGTTCAACAAGGCCTCAACCTGATAGGGATCCTTGAGGACATCGTTCATGGTCATATTCCCGTCGGGAGCTTTGTCCATGACATCGGCGCAGGAGCATACGAAGCTTGCAGCAACAATGGCAATCAGAATTTCAATAACTCTTTTCATAACTCTCTGCATCAATTAAAACCAATATTTGCGCCCAGGGAAACTGTTCGCGTGAGAGGATAAGTCTGGGGAGAGCTCTGCTCGGGATCTATGTGGCTGATAGGCATATTCTTGATTGTGAACAGATTGTTCGCATTCACATAAAGCCTCAGCCGCTCAAGTCCGGCTTTCTTCAAGACCTTCTTCGGAAGGGTATAGCCGATTTCCACAGACTTAAGCCTGCAGAAAGAGCGGTCCATTATGAAGTAGCTGTTCGCCTGAATGCTGCAGCCGGAGGTCACGCCAAGGGCGGGATACAGAATCTGTTCCCCGTTCTCGTAGCGTTCCTTGGTCCATGCATGCAGATGAGCACCGGTGTAGAAGCCGGTGCCGGCAAACTCGGTGACACCGCGGATGTTGTAGGCCCTGGAGGCCTTCGCGATACCGGAAATCACTACCGTAGCGTCAAATCCCCTGAAAGTCCCCGTAGCCGTGAATCCATAGGTTATGCGGGGAATGGTGCTGTAGCCGATAGGGCTGATGTCCTTCTCGTCTATGACATTGTCTCCGTTCACGTCCACATACTTGAAGTCGCCAAGGCGCGGGGTGCCACCCACATTGTAGGTAGGCAGATTATCCAGTTCTTCCTGGGTGTTGATGTAGCCGTTGCCGTTGGAATAATCGATCAGATAACCCCAGCACTGGCCGATGGAATAGCCTTCATTGCGGTGACGGTAGGCATACGATTCGGGAAGGATAGCCTCGTCCATCGATATCTGCGTATTCTTGTTATACCCGAAATTGCCCTTCAGCGTCACGCGGGCGGTCTTTGAGAAACGCTTGTTCCACGATGCATCCACTTCGAATCCGTGGTTCTCAATCACACCCATGTTCATCTTGGGCAGATTGTCGAGCGGCACTCCCTGAAGCTCGGGAACAGTTCCGCGGGTGAGAAGGATATGGTCGCGATACTCGCGGAAAACATCCACAGACACGTTGAACTGCTGGAAGAGCTGGATGTCGATGCCGTAATTCTGCTTGCGGGCGATTTCCCAACTGAGCTCCTCATTGCCTATCTTACCCTGCACTATATACTTACCATAGCCGAGGGAAGACATGGGACCCGAATTTGCAAGCGAAAGTTCACTTATGTAAAGGAAGCGGTCGCTGCCCAGGCTGTCATTACCGACGAGGCCGTAGGAAGCCCTCAGTTTCAAACTGGAAATCACCGGATTGCCCTGCAGGAAATCTTCGTTGCTCACCACCCAGCTGGCAGACACGGCAGGGAAGAAGCCGAAACGGTGCTCCTTCGCAAACTGCTCGCTCCCGTTGTATCCGGCATTGAATTCCGCGAAATAGCGGTTATCATAGCCGTAGGTTACGCGTCCCGAAAAGCCCAGGATGTTGTACGGAAGGTCTGCCCCGGCTTTCTGCCAGTTATCCCTCTGCAGGAGGAACATTCCTGTCACATCGTGCTTGCCACCGAAGGTGCGCGCATAATTGAGCGAATACTGCAGGTTCAGATAATAGCGGGAAGCCACGCTCTTGCTAAGAGTGATGGCTCCGTTCTGATTGCTTCTCGAAGCGGTATAGAAACTGTTGCTGCCCTCCGACATGCCTACCGTTGCGGCATAGGTATCGAAGGTGCGTACGCCGTTGAGGTTGGTTTCTCCGAAAGAGTCGTACGAGACCATGAACTTGGTGCTGAGTCCCTTTGTTATGGAGTCCAGTTTCCAGTCCGCGATGAGTGAGGTGTTCATCTTGATTTTAGTCTCCCTCAGGAAGCCGAAACTGTTCGCCAGTGCATATGCGTTATAGTCCCATGAAGGCTGGCTTACGATCTCGTTCGCCGGAACCCCGTAACCGGGCATGGTGACAGGACCGGGCTGGCTCGGGGGTGTCTCCCAGGTGCGGAGCACAAGCTGCTGCATGAACGCGTTCATGCTGCCCAGGCTCAGGATGTTGTAGGTAGGTGATCCCACGCGGTCGAGATAAGTGCCCACGTTCGCCGACAGCTTGAAGGAAGGAGTCAGCTGATAATCCAGGTTGGAGCGGAAGGAATAGCGGTTGAGCTTGAAGGTAGGATCGTATCCGAGCACGTCCTGCCCCTCGTTCTTGCCCATTCCCCCCTGGTTCACGAAGCCTACGTTCAC
>JAEEGH010022809.1_pt1 | contig 12793 bp, 10 predicted proteins | sample 9134181 | NCBI WGS metagenome assembly JAEEGH01 (sample SAMN16246544, study PRJNA631951) | gut metagenome | biome: gut microbiome; feature: rumen; material: DP-attached | host: Bos | place: Iran: Karaj | collected 2018-10 | reverse complement strand
TTCAGCAGGTAATCCACCGTATTCTCCTCGTAGGCACGCAGCGCAAAGTTCTCGTACGCGGTAGTGAACACGATGAGCGGCATCACGTCCTCGTCCACGTTCTTCAGCACCTCGAAAGCGTCCATGTCGGGCATCTGGATATCGAGAAACACCACGTCCGGAGTGAGCTCGTTTATCTTCGAGATAGCCTGGGCGCCCGAGCCCGCCTCGTCGATAATCTCGAGATCCTCGGAATACTTTTCCAGGAGCGAACGCATACGCATACGCGCGAGCGGTTCGTCATCAACAATCAATGTCCTTGCCTGCATACTACTTTTCTCCTTCCTTTTTCTTGGGTGCAGTGATAATCTTTATAAGGTCTGCCTTCATGCCGTTCTCGTCCAGGTAAACGGTACCTGCACCGGTAAGCATCGAGAGTGCGCCATACTTTTCAACGGCAAAGTTCAGGTGCAAACCGTCATCAAGCACAACGGCGACCTTGCCATCGCTGAACGAATACTTGCCCTTGAGCGAATCAACCTTCGCCGTATCGGTGATAATCGTCTGGATAAAGAGGAGCGTGCTGTCTTCGGCAAGTTCCATGCGCACACCGCGGGCCTTGCAATTTTCACAGGGGAGCCTACCCGAATACAGGCCGGGGAGCCCTTCGGGGATTTCCACCTTCGGCAGGTCGGGGAGCGGAGCGGGTTCTTCCTTAGAACACGCAGTAAAGGGCACGCACAGGGCACAGCCCAACAGGAGACCCTTAACAAGGGACTTCAAAAAACGTTTTTCCATAAACTACAATCTAAAAAAATTCGCCGCAGTCTAGGCGGCAAGGCGCGTACACACGGGCCTAGAAGCCCCTAGAATACACCACGCGGAACCCGAGCATGTGCGATGCGTAGAGCGGGTCCTTCTTTTCGCGAACATCGGGAGCACATTCCTTGATGGGGTCGCTCCAGCCACCGCCACGGATTATGCGGTAACTGCCCGACTTTGCTCCCGTATAGTTCGTCATGGATTCCGTCGGGTAAGCGCCATACCAGTCATTCACCCATTCGGCAACGTTACCCGCCATATCATAAAGGTCAAAGGCGTTCGCCAAGCGGCCAGCCACTTCCACCGGGCCCTTACTTTGTCCATAGTATGCATACTTGGAGGCAACCTCGTTTTCCCAGTAGTACGTCGTCGATGTCCCGCCATGGGCGGCAATCTCCCATTCCATCTCAGTCGGGAGCCTAATGCCTTCTACGCCGTAGTCAATAGCCAGGTTCTCGAGGAAATTCTTATCCCCTATAGATGTATAGGTATAGGCAGTATCGAGCCCCAGGTATTTAGAATACTCGTTGCAGAAGAGCACCGCCTGGAACCAGTTCACGTTCTCGACCGGATAGTTGTCGCCCGTATAGTTCTGGTCCGGCATGCCACCCATCATCTTCGCGTACAGACCCTGCGTCACCTCGGTCTCGGTCATCTTGAAGCCATCTATGGAATACGTCACGCCGCCCCGCGTAAGCGTCATTGCAGGGACCGGAATCCATTTGACAAGAGTATCCACGGCGCTAGAATCCGCATCGCTAGAAGACTGGACCACGCCAGAAGAGGAACTCGCCGTTCCCGAGCCGGAATCCGGGCCCGTCGGGGCAATCTCTTCGGGGTCTCCGCTTGCCGTGCAGGCAGAGAGTGCGAACAGCAGCAAGATAGCCGCGCTTGCGAAAATTAGTTTATATGTACTTTTATAAATCATTTAATCACGCCGACGCGGTAGAGTTTCTGCTTGGTCTTCCCGCTCTTGAACTTCACCTTGAGTTTCACCGTATAGACGGCGGAGCCGAGTTTCTTCAGGTCAAGATTCTCGAACTGGTTGCGGCCCTGCGCAGGCTCGTCCATCTTCTGCTTGAACACGCACAGGCCCGTAATGTCGTAGAACTCGAGGGTAGCATCCTTCGCCTTCGCGCCAATCTCGAAACGCGCCTTCGCGACTCCCCCACGAACCGGGTTCGGGAATACGAAGAACTCGCTTATCTCGTCCTTCTCGGTTTCCTTCTCGACATCGCCGAGAAGCGATGCATCAAAGTAGCCGGTACGGGCATCGCTACCCGCGGGGAGCGTCCATGCGGCCTTCGATTCAGCCGCAGCGCCCGATGCCTTACGGAGGCGGAAAGCAGAAAGGCTATTGCGGTGCAATGCGTAAAGTTCAGGACCCGCGGACTTCTTTCCCGGAACGGCATCTGCAACGTATATGCTCATCGGGTAGATGGTCCCGAGCGTATCCTGATATTCGAAACTACCGGCAGCCAGCGGGAACTGCTCGGTCACCTGCGAACCCTTGCCGGTATAGGCATACACGAGGCCGTCGCTGCTCGGCACGAGAATCTCAGGAATGTCGTCGCCCGTCACGTCCACAAGAAGCGGGTCACTCATGAACCCAACCACAGGCGTACCGCGGGAAATCTTCACCGGGAAACCAGCAATCGGGAGCCCAGAGCGGTCAAGCGCATACACAAGGTTATCGCCCAGGAACACAATTTCAGGGTAACCGTCGCCGTTTATGTCACCAATCGCGATACCCGAGGTTTCATCCTTCAGGCCGCTCGTACCACCGGCACCGCGCTTGTAGTTCTTGGTCCAGACCGTCTTGATCTTGTCTTCCATCTTGAAGGCGGCAACGGTCCCGCGACTGCCCACAATTACGGGTTCATTCTCGCCATCCCTATCGATGTCCGTACAGGCGACACGGAAGGTCTCACCCTTCTGCTTCGAGACGGCTTCGGACCTGCTCATCGCTAAGCCCGAAGGTACAGCAACACGCAGAATCTCTCCACCCGAGCCAGCAACGACAAGGAATTCCACGCCTTCCTTGTGCGGGCAATAAGCCATATCTTCCGGAGTAAAGCCCGGCTCATTCCAGACAGGGACAACCTGCCACTTGAATTCCCCGTCCGACAGCACCGCATGATTGACCATGTTCCCACTAAGCACCCAGACGCGGTCATCCACAATAATCGGGCCCGCAACCGCACCCGTTATCTTATGCGCATCGACTGTCGGGAGCCCGCCCTTGAAGGAGGTCCTCACGAAGTGTTCCTTGTGCAGGCTGTAGACATCCTTGCCGTCGCTCGCCATGCCGAGCAGCGGGCCATAACTTGCACCCACGCGGTACAACGGCACCTCGCGTTCCGCGCCGTCGCGAGTCAGCGACTTCTGCACAATCGCGGTATCGGCAACGAAAAGCGTATCGCCCAGCGCACTGAACGCCTGCAGCGTTCCGTCTTCGGCGCCCACCACGAGAATCTTCTCGCCCTCGTTTTCGGGGTCATTCACGAACACCGCGCCACGCACTGCCGAATTCAGGCCAATCTCACGCGGGAACTTTCCGCCCTCGATACTCCCGTCGTCAATGCTTATCGTCACGCTAATGGTCTGTGCGGCAAAGTTCACCACGCTGTCGCCCATGAAGGCATTCGCGGTCGTTTCCTTGCGGGCATTCTTCGGCACGTTCACCGTAATCTTGATTCCGGTATAGCCGCCCTGCGTCGTCATCGTGTTCGCATAACCGGTCGGCTTGATTACCTTCACCGTATCGAACTTCTGCTTCGATTTCTCGCCAGGCTTACGCAGGTGCGGCAGCAGGTCCGTACCGCTACCGTAGTCGTATGTATCCTCGCCCAGCGCATTCTTGAAAGACTTGCCGATAGAAAGCACTCCGTCGGATTCCACAAGCGAAATACCGAACTGGTGGTCACGCAGCGTATCGCCACCCCAGAAGTTCGCAACACCATACTGCAAAGTCTCGCGCAGGTACCACTCGTTCACGCGCCACACCGCAATACCGCTCGCCGGGAGGCCCGCATCGTAACTGCTCATGCCAACGATAAGGCCCTTCGCCTTCTTCTTGTTTACGGCAAACTTGCCGCTCACGCAGACACTGTCCTTGTCCTTCACGCACACGCTATCCTCGAACACGAGGTGCAGGCTATCCACCGGCACCGTGCGCCAGGTGGTATCGGTATCATCGTCAGTCGTCCCGAGAATCACGTTCACCGTACCGTCATCGTTCCAGCTGCGCTGGCGATTTTCGATAAGCAAGTACTCGCTCGCACTGAGCGGCACCTTCACTATTTCGGTGCCCTTGCCCGTACCCGCCGCGGCGATATCCACCGTCACGGGCTTACCCGCAACCGGGCGGATTTCCTTCACGTCGCTCCAGCCCATATAGGCGCGTTCCCATGCCGCAGGCATCGAGGGCAGGAACCCGTTGCCCGCGTTGTAGCCCGCAAAGTCCATCACGTCGTAGTAACCCAGGCGGCTGATGCCCTGCACCACGTCATAGGTGTTCGGGAGCCCGATCTCGCGCGCAATCTGGTTCACCAAAATTCCGTTCACGCCCCAGTTGAGGCCATCCTGCGAGGCAGTCTCACTCATCACCATCACCGAGCGGAGCGTATCGACCTTCCCGCCCGGAATGTAGATACCCGTAGTCACCACGCTGTCGCCCGCATCGCGCTTCTCGCGAATCGCCTCTGCAGTCTTAGCCTTCGCCGAATCGGGCAGCAGGTATTCCCACGACTCACCATCGATATACACGTCCATGAAGTCACCCGGAGTGTCAGCACCCTTCGTGCCCATGCTGCCGCCATCCACCAGACGGCTCGCACCCGCGTGGATAATCATGTAGGCGCGCTTCACGTTCGGGTTGTCCGAAGGCGGAATGCGGAACGGCCCCGCCTCCGAGGAATCCTTTGCAGCGGCAGCAATCGCATCGTAGACGAACGTGAGGTAGTCACGGCTGCGTGCGTCATCGAACTCGGCCGTCTTCTCGCCCTTCTTCTTGCTCGTGCGGTTGTAGTCGATAATCTGCTTGTCAAGCGTATAGACCGATGAACCCGTAGAGGGGTCGGGGAAAATGCGAGCCTTCACCACCAGCTTCCCGCCACTCACCGCATTGAAGTAGTTGTTCGCGAACTCGAAATGCTTGAGCCAGTACGAGGCGGTACCCCTGCGGCCCGGCGGGTCCAAGCTGTAGGCGTCCTTCTCCTTCTTGTCGGAGTCGAACACGCCCGTACCGGTCGTAAGCGAGTTGTCCGTCTTCTCTTCCTGGAACTGCACGCGGAGCGCGTACACGTAGAGCGTATCTACGGCAAAACTGCTCGGTGCAAAAGCGAGTACACCCAAAAACAATGCAAATAGGGTCGCATTAAACTTCATATCTACAATTTACAAAAATAGCCGCTAAAAAATCACTCCCCGACGGCCTTGTAACTCTCAGGAATGGTAAGGCGCCAGGTACCAGAGCCAAATGACTTGTTGCGGTTGATTTTCTTCACGCGGATTTCGAGATACTTCGCGCCGCCGCGCTCGAACACGATTCTCGCGGGAACTTCCATGCCCTCGAATTCCTTGAAGTCGAAATAACGGATAGTTTCGGGCTTGCCGTCACCGCCGATGCGCGAGAGCCACACTACGTGCGGGCCTTCCTTCGCGAACATGAACAAGCGCCCTGTCTTCTCGCGGGCATAGGTCGCGCCATCCACCCGCAAGGAGTCGTCAGGCGGTTCAACCTCCTCGTAACCCTCGGGCAAGAGGATTCCCTCGAACAACCCTGCCACCTGGTGGATATTCACCATCGGGATAGAAGGCTCGCCGAAAAGCCCCACCATGTAGCCTGCGCCCTTCATGTAGAGTTTTTCCGTCGGGAAGGTCATCTGCCAACCTTCCTCCTTCCACAGGAGCGATGCGACGCCTATCCCGAACGGGCCCGTGAGTTCCATGCGGTAGCGCTTCCCCGGTACCGAGAATAGCACCGCGTCCAGGTTCTGTTCCTTGCCATTGGCATCGACAAGCGTTATCGCCATCTTCGCGCGGAGGCTATCGAGTTTCACTTCATCGGCGGGTGCTGCCTGCGCGGTCGGCTCCACCGCAGGTTTCGAAGATGCGCAGCCCGCAAGCCACATGGCAACAGCACAGAGCGCGGCGAGCGCAATGCGGCTTGCAAGTGCAGTGCGGTTTAGGGCAAACGAACGCATGGCGTTACTTCTTCTTTCCCTTCAGGTACTCAAGAGCGGCAGGGTGCTTGGGGTCGACCTTCAGCAACTTCTTGTAGGCCTTCGTCGCTTCGGCCTTGTTGCCGAGGGCGGCATAGATGGCGCCAAGGTGTTCCAGGAATTCGCTATCGTCGTCAAAGCCCTTCTGGTCAATCATCAGAATCGTCTGGAGCGCTTCCTCGAAGCGGCCTAGCCTGTAGAGCCCCCACGCCTTCGAATCAAGAATGGCATCGGGCTTCTTCTCGTCGCCCAGAGAATCCAGCGCCTTCTGCACCAGGGCAACACCGTACTCCAGCTCCTTCTTGTTCCTGTTCAGGTTCAGGAGCGTGTAGCCATAGTAGTTGTAGACTTCGGAAGCGTTGAGTTCCTTGAACTGCGGCGACTTGAGGATAGCCTCAAACGTTGCGAAAGACTCGTCGATACGGCCCAGGCGTTCCAGGTTACGCGCCATATTGTACTGCACCTGGATATCCTTCGGGTTCGCGGCAATCATGCTTTCCCAGAACAGGTGCGCCTTTAGGCGTGCCTCGCGGGCAGCGGCCTTCTTTAGCTCGTTATCGCCCGCATGTTCCTCGATATCGTGAGCCTCCAGCTGCAATATGTAGGCATACGTGTACTGGAACTTGCGGTACTTCGCCTTTGCCGCAGCCATCAGCTTGTTAAGCTGTGCAGAATCCACGACCGCCTCGAGCGGGGTCCACTTGCTCCACACGCCAAGCATGGAATCGAGCAGCGTGTAGGCCTTCTGGTAATCCTTTACCGCGGCGTACGTGAGCGCAAGCGAAGGCTTTCCCTCGCCCGCCAGAATGGAATCCGCCTGCTCGGCATACATTACGGCAGCCTTCGTGTCCTTTCTGTCCAGAGCGATCGTCGAAAGTATCCTGCACGCCTGCGAACCGTAAGACGGATCGCGGTCCAGCTTCAGGTGCACACTATCCAAGTGCACCCTCGCGCTATCCACCTCGTGCATAATGTACTCGTTGAGCCCCAGGTGGTAAATGAGTTCCGGCACGCGCACGCCGTCATCGTAATACTTCTTCTTGAGGAACTTGAGCACGGGGTCGCGCGGGCCATCGACAAACGTGAGCAGCGCAAGCTCGATAATCATCGCGTCATGCTCGGTCGAACCCGTAATGGTATCGGCAATTGCGCGTGCCTCCACAAAGCGCTTCTGCACCATCAGGGCATGCACGCCCTTCGCGAGGTACTCCCTGTCACCCGTCGTCTCGTACGCATCCCTGAACAGGTCGACAATCGCGGAGTCCTTCCCCAGTTCGGCAAGCAGTTTCACCTGCCTGTTAAAAAGCGACTGGATGTAGTTCGTCTGCGGGAGCAGCTGCTCGTAAACGCGGACGAGTTCCTCCTTGTCCTGCACCGCCTCCAAAAAGAGGCTGTAGTCATAGAGGAGTTTCATGTCCTGGTTCTTCGAGGAATCGAGCGCCGCCACAAAGTACTTGCGTGCAGAATCGGCAACGCCTGCCGCCAGGTACACGCGCGCCATCGTCTCGAGTTGCGCCACGGTGACCTTCCCCTTCAGGGAATTCGCTTTTATCGCGATGCCTACCGCAAGCGTGTCCGCACCGTGGGCAAGCAACTTCTCCGCCACCTTGAAGGCAAGGTAACGGTTCTGGGGGTCATACTGCCAGGCAAGAATCCAGAGCGAATCGGACTCGCGGTCAAGCCCGCGCATTTCCATGTCCATCGCGGTGATGAACGCCATGTGTGCCGTATCGAGATTCCCCTTGTATTCCTGCGAGGAATCCGCACCGGCCGTCGCAACTGTAGCGGGTGTTGCCGGAGTACTATCCGTTTTTTTCGCAGGAGCCGAGCTGCACGCCACAAGGGCGACCGCAGTACAAGCAAGTACGGCAAACAGCTTGGCAAAGGATTTCATAGGCTAGTCCACAATGACGAAATCGATTTTCGTATCCGGCTTCAGGTAGTCACCTTCCTTCGGTGCGGTCTCGAGAACCGTGCCCGACATCTCGCCGTTTTCGCCCTTCACGCGCTTGATCTTACCCACGCGGAACCCGAGCTGTTCGAGCTTCGGGTAGACATTGTCCATCATCTCGCCCTCGAACGAGGGGAGCATCACCTTGCCCGTGGTGACACCGGCAGAAATAACGACCTTCACCGTATCGCCCAGACGGACCTTGTTACCCGCCATCGGGTCAGTGCGAATCACGACCCCGCGGGGGATACTCGCATGCGCGCCCTTCACGATTTCGCCCTGCACGAGGCCGGCACGGGTAAGCGAGATTTCAGCCTGCTTCTGGCTCTTGCCGCGCAGGTCAGGAATTTCCACTTCGCGAATGCCGAGGCTCTTGGTGAGCTTCACCGTGCGGCCGAGCTTTGCGACACGGCCGGCGGCAGGCATCTGCACGAGCACCATGCCCGCAGGCACCTGGGCGCTGTAGCGGCCCTCTTCGAGCCATTCATACTTGAAACCGGCAGAGTCGAGTTTCTTTTCCACCGCCGGGGCCTCGAGACCTTCCAGGTTCGGCACGACTCCTGTGGCAGCAAAATGCCCAGAGAATACCGGCAGGGCAATCTTGTCTACCACAAGGGCGAGCACGACAATACCCACGACCCAGAAAATAACGGCCTTAACGACAGGCGACATCTTGAGCCAGTTTAATACTTTGTTTATAATGGATTTTAATTTATTCATACCACGGTCATTAGTCATCGGTCAATAGGCGGTCGCAAGGCGCCGCCAACTAACCACTAGCCCTTGGTGGCCTTCTCCTGCAGAGCGCTTTCGTCGAAGATCACGATATCCTTGCCGGTCATGGCAATCGCGTTCGTCTTCACCAAAAGCGAGCAGATGCGGCTCACCGTCTCGCGGGTCGTACCCGACATGTCGGCCAGCTGCTGCTGGGTCGGGCGGTTATGGATGACCGTCACCATGTTGCCGTTGTCGGTATGGATACGCACGCCACGTTCTTCCATGAGGTTGAGGAGAGTGCCGGCCACGCGCCCGCTAACAGACATCGTGGAGAGGGACCCGATCTGGCGGTTCGCCTTACGCAAGCGCTTGCTGAGTTCGCTCAGGAGGCCCATCGCAATCTCAGGAGACTGGCGGATGAGCTGCAGGAAGGATTCACGGTGGATGATGAGCATCTGCGCGTCGGTCACGGTGCGCACCGAGGCAGACCTCGGTTCGCCGTCGATGAGCGACATTTCGCCGAAGAAGTCACCGCGTTCAAGGAAGCTGAGGATCGTCTCGCGCCCATCGACGCCGGTCATGTAGACCTGCACCGAGCCCGACGCGATGAGGTACAGGGCCTGCACCGAATCGTCGCCCTCAAGCACAACCGTCTCGTCGCGGTTGAAGTTCTGGGACACAACCAGATTGGCAAGCATCCCGATCTGTTCTTCGCTCAACTCCGAGAAGAGTTCAACGCCCTTCAGCAGTCCAAGAATTGTAGAGTCCACCATGTGCGATTCTCCTGTTTCTAGTTACAGACCCAACCCCTTCGCGAGGCCCTTATCGATTACGATACTCTGGTCGCGCTTAGCGCCAATAGATATCATACCAATTTTTACGTCAACAAGTTCAGCCATTTTCTGCAAATATTTTTTTGCGTTCTCCGGGAGCTCGTCGTAACTGCGGCACTTGGTCGTGTCGCACTTCCAGCCGGGCATTTCCTCGTACACCGGAGTGCAGCGGCCCACCTTCGAGAGCTGGTTCGGGATAAAGTCGAGCTTTTCGCCGTCGCATTCGTAGTGGGTGCAGATTTTCACCGTGTCGAACGTGTCGAGCACGTCGAGCTTGGTGATGGCGAGGTGCGTGAGGCCGTTCACCACAGCCGCCTTGCGGACGACCGGGGCGTCGAACCAGCCGCAACGGCGGTTGCGGCCCGTGGTGGCGCCATATTCGTTACCGATCTTGCGGAGCGTGTCGCCCGTCTCGTCCAGAAGTTCCGTCGGGAAGGGGCCGTTACCCACGCGAGTCGTGTACGCCTTCACCACGCCCCAGACTTCGTCCAGGGCCGTAGGTCCGACGCCCGCGCCGCAGCTCGCGTAACCCGCGACCGTATTGCTGGAAGTCACGAACGGGTAGGTACCCTGGTCCACGTCGAGGATGGTGCCCTGGGCGCCCTCGAACACGAGGCGCTTGCCCGCCTTCACGGCCTTGTAGAGCATCTCGCTCACGTCGGTCACGAACGGCTTGATCTTCTGGCCGAGTTCGAGGTAGTCCTTGATGACCACTTCCGGATCGATTTCCGGAACATCGTACATCACCTTAAATTCTTCGTTGTGGACCTTGGCCATGGCTTCGACGCGCGGACGGAGTTCGCGTTCGTCCATGAGGTCGCCCACGCGGACACCGATGCGGTTCACCTTGTCGCTATAGCACGGACCGATACCGCGACCCGTAGTACCGATAGCGGCCTTGCCGGCCTTCTTTTCCTTGGCGCGGTCCAAGGTGGAGTGGTACGGGAGCACGACGTGTGCGTTGTTAGCGATGAACAGACGACCTTCCGGGTTGATGCCCTTCGTATGGAGGTCTGCAATTTCGTTCAATGTCTGGATCGGATCGAGCACGACGCCGTTACCGATGACGCAAATCTTGTCCGGGTGCATAATGCCCGAGGGAATAAGGTGGAAGACGAACTTCTTGTCGCCAACTTCCACAGTGTGACCGGCGTTAGCGCCGCCCTGGAAACGCACGATATAGTCTGCATCGAGCGTTAAGAAATCTACAACCTTGGCTTTTCCTTCGTCGCCCCACTGGGAGCCGATAACAACACGATTTGCCATAAATCCTTCGTTTTATTTCTTTGACAACCGAAACGGTTTCCCCAAGGTACTTCCCTGGAGCCCTTTTTCGCCATAAAGATAAAAAAGTGACTAGTAAACAGTGGCTAGGGGTTAGAGCTTATGCCTTAAAAAAGCCTCAAAAAAGGAGGCTATTCCTAGAAGCTCCAATCCTGACCGCCTTCGTAAAATACAAATTTCTTATCTTTAGAGCATGGCTGAAGAAATTAAATCGCAGATTAAGAGACTTGCGCCACTCATCGAAGAAGATTCGGATGTATTCCGTGAACTCACTACGTTCTTTAGCAAGGACGCCAAAATCGAGATGCACCGAGACGACCTTTCGAAATTTCTTCAGGACAACAGAACGTTCGAAGTCGTGCACGTGAGCGGCAAGAGCTACAAGGACTGCGTTTACGAGCTCGTAGACAACTATCCCGAGATGATGGACGCGATTGGCATGTTGCGCTACTACAAGGCGCCAACTGGGAATATCAAGTGGGAAGAGGTCGAAGCCGCCGAAATTGCGATGGGCAACGAACTCACGATGAACGCCTACGGGTGGGCTCCTGACGCCTGGACGATTTTCGAAAACAACGCTTTCGACGAAGCCTCCGCGCCAGAAGACAAAAAAGGCGACTACAGCCTCGTGGCAATAGTCGCGCTAGATTCTCTGCTTTAAAAGAAAGAAGTAAAGGAACTGCAGTCAATTCCATAGTCGTAAAAGCAGTAGCAAGTGTACTTGCCATTTGATCATATATCAAGTCACCTCTAGCCTCATTTTTGATTTGCATATTCAACGCGCCTGTGCCTTCATGCGGACTATCAAGAGTAATTACCTTGCACATATTCACGGGACACCACCCCACCCATACTATGACCAATAAGAATATAACGAGATGCAAGCTGACGATAAAGATCGGGATTTTTGCGAATAGAATCTAAGGCCTTTTGACCATGAAGAGAGTCATCTTTTGTAACATCGTAAAAAGAAGCCTTTACTTCCTGAGCTTCTTCCATCATAGCTCGGCGATGCTCAAACCCCGTCATACGCCAAGATCTTTTTCCCAATTCAACAGCATTGTTTACCGAACTATTTGCGGGATTTGAAAAAGATCGCCACTGATATACATAAGAATGTTTCGGATGAACGTCACTCGCATCCATTTCAGGTTCGTCTAAAACTTTAGTCGTAAGCCAATGTAAAAGCCGAGGGTCTTTGTTATCAGGAGCTTCATAATAACGACCTAAAGCAGCTCCATTATCCAAATTCGCTTTTGCATAATAAGCCTCAGTAGTTTTATTCGTATCAGTGATATGAAGAAATCCTTGGTCTGAGCCATAAGCTCCATGCAATAACATTACATTGTAGTTTTCAATGGATTCCATCGGCTTGGGGATAGACCAACAAACGCTCACAACAACAAATAATATAAATGTAAACTTTTTCATTTTCTTTCCACTTAGAGATTAATATTTGGCAACAACTTCTTCATCTTGATAAAACTTTAATTCGTTACCATACCATATAATATCAGAACAAGTAATTTTATCATTATCTATGCTACAAATATTTCCACTCATTTTAATCATATTCCCCCAAAAACCGCCAATTGCAAATTTTCGAGGAACATGAATCGTATCATTTTCATTTTTAAAAACAAGGCTATTTCCTTCTTTACGATCTAAGAGTATGCAATACACATCATTTCCCCACGCCCTCACATCATCGCATTTCTTAATCCACTCCAAATCCTGACCAAGCCGTTTGTAGGCTAGCGTTCTCGCAACTGTATCCAAAACCGCATATTGGCAACTATCACCAGCAGCATTCAAAGATTCATCACTGCGTGCAATAAATGTCCCATTTAGCCATTGTTTTACAGAACCTATTCCAAATTCAATAGACCACCCTTCCGTTATCTTTTTCAAATTTCTCAGATGCTGCGTTTCTCCAACCTTCTATAGTTTGTTAGCATTCGGCGCGTCCCCACCCCAAACAA
>JAEEGH010022807.1_pt1 | contig 12794 bp, 13 predicted proteins | sample 9134181 | NCBI WGS metagenome assembly JAEEGH01 (sample SAMN16246544, study PRJNA631951) | gut metagenome | biome: gut microbiome; feature: rumen; material: DP-attached | host: Bos | place: Iran: Karaj | collected 2018-10 | reverse complement strand
TGTCAAGTATGGTCTTTGGCGTGTCTATGTTCCTTCAGATACTTGCATCATTTTTACCTTTATACGTTTTGGGACTTATGGTAGGAACCTGCGTGGTTCATTCGTATGTAGAAGCAGGTCAGAAAAAAGAGAAAAAGATCCAGGATCATATAGCATCAGTGATGGCGCAGGATTATGAAGCTATATACTATTTTGATATAGAAACCGGAGAGTATATGGAATTTGCAAGAAATCCCAAATATTACTCTCTGGACAGATCCTATGTAGGCAAAGATTTTTATCATGATGCTATAGCTAATATAAAACATTCAGTTTATCCCGAAGATAAAGAGTATGCCGAGAGCTTTTTTACCAAAGAAGCGATCCGGGAAAATATCAAAGACAGAAGATCATTTTCATTCAAATTCAGAGTTGTTGTAGCAGATGCACCGAGATTTTTCCTGTTTACATATATGCCGGCAGGCGATGGAAGTCATATCATCTTGTATGAAAAAGATATAGAAGATGAACTTAGAGTAGAAAAAGAAATATCTGAGACTCAGAAGAAAACTGTTACTTTCGGACAGATAGCAGAAAGCCTTGCATCCAACTATGATGCTATATATTATGTTGTTATTGAAGATTCTAACTATGTCAGCTTTGAGATCAACAATATCTTCGGGCAATTGCAGGTAGGGCAGTCAGGGGATGATTTCTTTGAAGAATGCTATAGCAATATCCCACTTATCATTCATGAACAGGATCGAGATATGGTAAAAGACTTCCTTGATAAGGACAAGATGATCACTGCTTTAGAAACGCACAAGAGCTATACACTTAATTACAGGATCGTAGTAGCCGGCGTTGTCAAATATACCAGGATGATCGTCCGTAAGAGTAGCGACGGAACTCACTTTATCATAGGTGTTGAGAATATTGATGAGGAGGTCAAAAAAGAGCAGGAGCATCTCATGGCTCTTAAGACAGAAAAAGAGCTTGCAAGGCGCGATGAACTTACAGGAGTTAAGAACAAGAACGCATATAAAGAGCTTGAAGAGTCTGTTCAGCACAATATGGATCAAGGTATGGACTACCTGCCTTATGCGATCGTAGTATGTGATGCCAATAATCTTAAGAAGATCAATGATACCCTTGGACATGTGGCAGGAGATGAGTATATTAAGGCATCTGCGATGCTCCTTTGTGTTGTATTTGCTCACAGTCCTGTATTCAGAGTAGGCGGAGATGAATTTGTGGCATTTGTCACAGGTAGCGATTATGCTAATAGGAATGAACTTCTAGAAAAGCTTCGAAGTCAGGTGCTTGAGAATCAGAAGAAGGGCGAGGGAGCAGTCATAGCATCAGGTATGGCTGAGTATGATTCGGACAAAGACAAACTTGTATCTGATGTATTCGAACGTGCTGACAAAGAAATGTATGAAAATAAGCAAAAGTTAAAAGAAATGGAATCTAGCGGGTAGAGAAATCTACCCGCTTTTTTCCGGCTTGGACAGATACTAATCCTTTCAAGCTGTGCAATTCATTTCATTAGAAATTACCGCACACAGTAAGTGAGAATGTCACTGCTGCAAACAGGATTCCGATCTGTGCTGCAGGTATTTTTTTATAAAGTCTTATGAGTATGAGAATGCACCAGGCGATGACATTGACAACTACCCATGAAGATAGTATACGTCTTGGTGTTATCCCGTATACGGCAATGTATACGCCTACAAGGTTCCATGCTGCAAGCAGCGCAAAGCAAAGTGCGAATACAAACAATACTGTTGCAAGGATCCTGGTTCCTCTTTCAACCCACAATGCTTCCTTTGAGAAAAAGCATGAAGCGAACATGATAGCCATATTAAGACCGACTACTCTTATAAGCTGCCAGAAACTTCCTACAGCTTCTCGTGATGCCTGCGGAGCTGTTGCTGCGATATTGCCGCTTATCACATCTACAAATGCACTGACAAAAAAGATAGCATATAATACGCATACACTTCCGATGATGATATATGCAGAATATGAAGGAAGTCTGTGATAGGATTCTTTTTCAAGCTTCTCATCTGTTACAGAATCTTTTTTCATCCCAAGTGAACCAGCTACAAGTCCATACAGCCAGCATCCTACCGGTATAGAGAATAAAAAATACCAAAAGAAATCATCAAAGAAGGAATAAACCAAATCAGATATTGTATCTATCGAAATTATATTTACCATAAAATTGGTAATACCATTGCCAAGTGCTGCAAATGTCTCAGATACTCCTATAAGCTGTGAAAAAGCATATCCGCAGACCACCAAAGCTATGATAACGCTTACTATGATGATTCCAATATCAGTTTTAGCAATTTGCTTTTTTACTTTAGATCTAACTGATGTATGCGAAGTACTTGCAAACAGCTTCTGTGCCCTTAAGATAAAGTTACTAAAAGGGATCACCACCATGCCTCTAAACGCATCTAAAGGAAAAAAGATACCGCTTCTGCCAGCAACAAGAACACCCATCCTGCTAAGCACGTAGTATACGATCGTAAAATGCCAGATGCAAAACTGATAGAACCACAAGCCATCATGAAGTCCATAAATGCAAGCAGCCACAGACTGGATGATGATACATCCTATAAGGATAGCCGGCTCTATTACAGATCTTCCTGCTTCTTTGAATTTTGCATAAGTATTGCCCATAAGATATGCAAAGCCTTCTGTAAAGGCAATAAATAAAACTGCAAAAAATAGTACATGCCACTTGATATACTCATGGCCTATATAGTTGCCTTCAAAAAAATCATTTATAAGCACATACTTTAGATAAAAGTAGCCTATCACAAAACTAACGACTGCAAAAAACTTATAAACTTTAGCTTCAGATATTTTTTCCATATCGATCTCCAATCTGTCATATTGACTTATAAAGCCAAAGAGATCGTGCTCCCCCAAAACTTTTAAGCATTCTCCTCATCCTCAACATATTCAAGGATATCTCCGGGCTGACACCCAAGCTCCTTGCATAACGCGTTAAGCGTAGTGAATCGGATGGCTTTGGCTTTATTATTCTTTAGGATTGAAAGATTGGCCGGAGTTATATCCACTCTGTCTGCAAGATCACCGGAGCTGACATGTCTCATCGCCATAACTACATCCAAATTAACTCTTATCATGGCTTTTCTCCTTATACCGTATAATCCAGTTCGTCTTTCATTTCCACTGCCTTGGCAAATGCGTTCATGACAACTCTGATGATCGCTGTCATAAATGCAGCTGCTGCAAAGATAAGCAGAATAAAATATCCGCAGGTTATCCCCATGATAAAGGTAAGAACGCATGCCATAAGCACCACATTGCTGATGATCTTCAATGATCTGACATTGCGCTGGGAAAAGACTTCACCGTTATCTATCCTACATACAAGCATATACAGCTGGTATAGCATTACGAATAAAATAACAGCACAGATATACCCAAGTACTATAATCATCCAGAATCTGGGATACCCTATGAACCATGGTGAGTTAAATACTCCGTCATGTGATTCCAAGGTCACATATCTTACGATCCTGGGTCCAACGATACATGAAATTATCGATGCCAGTGCAACAAGTATTATAAATACTTTCGTTACCTTTACGCTCATAGATGAGCCTGCATTATTCTGTTTGTCCATTAATGTTATCCTCCATGGAGTTAGCGGCGCCTATTGTATATACTACAACATATTGCATCATGTTCTATATCCGAAAATGCAACAGCGAAGTACTACGCACCACTTATTTGAGCTCTGAGCTTATAATAAGCCTCAATAAATCGATTGTCAATATAAAATTATCGAATAACGATATATTTTTATTGAGAATCAAAAAGAATGCTTTTTCTGAAGATCGGGTATGCATAATAAAGAGCAAAAGAGCAAAAGAGCTAATGTAAAAATGCATTTCACCGCCGATTTGTGCATCTTACCGGTACTCGCATTGAATAGAGGCTGTGTCGGATTTATAGTCGATTTATAAAACAGAAAGGCGGTAAAAAACTATGGCAACTATTTTATTACTTATTATTCTTATTATCGAGATTGGCTTTACAGTATCAGAGTTTTTAAGAAAACCCTTAAAGAAGGAATGGATATACAGAAGGTTCTTATTATGCATTGCAGAAATGGCATTTTTGCTTCTTTTGCTCCTTCCGGGAACGGGATCATCCATAAGGTACAAGGGACTTGCTGGTCTTCTTATCATAAGACTTGTTATTGCATTTGTTTCATTTTTGATTAATCGCAAAAACGAAAAGTCAAAAAAGCGTGTTACAATAGTATTATCCTGTATAGGTGGAATTATCATTTTCGCAATGAGTATGCTGCCTGCATTTGTTATAGGGGACTATAACGGCAGGGAGACGACAGGAGAGTATGAATTTGCGCAGGCTCAGGCGATACTTATTGATGAAAACAGAGTAGAGACCTTTGAAGACGATGGTTCTTATCGTGAAGTTCCGGTTCATTTTTATTTTCCAAAGAACATAGATGATTTTGAAAAAGACAGCCTTCCTCTTGTAATATTCAGCCACGGTGCTTTCGGTTATTATCAGAGTAACAGTTCTACGTATATGGAGCTTGCAAGCCATGGATATGTTGTTGTAAGTCTTGACCACCCGTATCATTCTTTTTTTACAAAAGATTCTTCAGGTAAGACAATTACAGTTGATCCGGAGTTTTTTAATACAGCTCTTAATGTTGGCAGCAGCGATGTTCCGGAATCAGAAATCTATGACATTACATCTAAGTGGATGGATCTTCGCATAGCTGACATGAATTTTGTAATAGATGAACTTAAGGAAGCTGGGAATAGCGAAGCTTTGTCAGACGCATGGTTTTATGATGAGAAGGATAAAAGCATCATCGAATCTGTTATTGAAGCAACTGACTTTGATAAAATAGGTCTGATGGGACATTCACTTGGTGGTGCAACTGCTGTTACGGTGGGAAGAAGAGATGATATATCTGCAGTTATAGATATTGACGGAACGATGCTTGGCGAAGAGACAGGCGTAGAAAACGGCGTAGTTACGATAAATGATGAGCCTTATCGGGCACCTCTTCTTGCAATAGATAATGAGGAGCATCATAACAGCGAAATCGAGGCAGTACAGAACTCGTATGCATATGCCAATAATGTTGTTTTGCAAAACGCGACCTGCGGATATGTAACGTACTTTAAGAACGCAGGGCATATGAATTTTACAGATCTTCCGCTTATATCTCCATTCCTTGCGGATATGCTTGGCACAGGAAGTGTGGATGCGGGAGAGTGCATTGATACCATGAACGGCATTATCTTAAGATTCTATGACTGCTATCTAAAAAACGAAGGAGAATTCTCTGTAGAAGAGAGTTATTGATAATAGTGGAGATTAAGGTCAAAGAGATCCTGAGCGAAGAAACTGAATATATTGAGATTGGATGCCACAGGCGCGATTCCAGGGTAGAAGAGATTATCCGTTTTGTTAAGCTCCATCAGGGCACTATTGAAGCCACAAAGCAGGAAAAACAGTATCAGATCCCGCTTTCTGAAATCTATTATATCGAAGCTGTGGATGACAAGACTTTCATTTATCTGTCTAAGAGCTGTTATGAATCTCATAAGCGCTTGTATGAATTCGAAGAGCTTCTTGCAGATAGAAGCTTTGCCAGGATCTCTAAGTCGGTTGTTGTGAATCTTATGAAAATAACATCGATCAAACCGGCACTTAACGGAAGGTTCCTTTGTCAGCTTAAGAATAATGAAAACGTTATCATTTCAAGAAAATATGTGGCGGAGATTAAAGAAAGGCTCCGAGGATGAACTATTTGTAGTTTGGCCCGGCAACTCATTATAACTATAAATTGACAAAAAGATTTTATTCGAGGATTAACATGAAGGAACGTATAAAAGATATCTTAAACAGTTTTTTCATAACGGTTACTTTAATAAATGTAGCGATGCTTGTTCTGGGTAAGCTTCTTGAACCCACCCAGGTCTTTGGCTATGAAGCGTTTATGTATCCGCTTATCTATGGACTTATCGGGACGATTCCAAGTATTGTGATAAGAGATAAGAAAGAGTTATCGGTTAAGCAGGAGCTGATACGCAAAGTGATGAATATGCTTCTTATCATAGTGCTTATGCTTGCGTTTATGTTTGGAGGAAGAGAGATTACATCAGAGCTGATCGCGGCAGCAGTGGGAGTTGCAATAAGTATAGTAATAATATTTGTACTGGTTAATCTCATAATCTGGTGGCTTGACTTAAAGACCGCTAAAGATATGACGGAAGATCTTCTCAAGTACCAGGAAAAACAAGAAAACGCAATCAGATAAATCAGTGTAAAACAGGTCCAAATCAGTGCATGAGCGGATCTGTTTTTAATTCATGGTAATTTTAATAAAGAAGACAGAATAATAATTCCAGATTAAAGAAACAGGATTAAAGGAAAAAAACTAAATAACAATAATCTAAAGAGCAATGGCATATTAAAAAAGGAGATCAGCTATGACAGATTATATCGCTTTTTGCGGACTTGATTGTGAGCAGTGCGAGGCACGTATTGCGACAGTTAATGATGACAATGAATTAAGGAAGAAGGTAGCAGAAAAGTGGTCCAAGCTTAATAATGCGGAGATAACCTCTGAAATGATCAATTGTGTAGGCTGCAGGCTTACAGGAGTTAAATTTCCATATTGTGAATCTATGTGTCAGATCAGACAGTGTGCACTGGGCAAGAATTTTGAGACTTGTGGGGATTGTGCTGACATGAATTCATGTTCTAAGATCGCAGAGATCATAAATAGTAATCCGGATGCAAAGCACAGACTTGAAGCCGCTGAATGATATTATTAGTATAGATGCTTAAAAACGTACTGCAGGGGGATTCATGGAATACAAAGATATGATAGAGGATTCAGGCTTGCGCATAGCAATATGTGATGATGACAAGACTGATCGTGATAAAGTTAATGCGCTGGTCCAGGAATATCTTAAGGAAAAGAATGTTAGAGCAAAGGTCAGGGTATTTGATCATCCTGATACTTTGATCGAAGAGTGTCAGCATTTTAGACCACACATTTACGTTCTTGATATAGTTATGCCGATGGTGACTGGGATTCAGGCTGCAAGGGAGCTTAGGTGGAACCAGCCGGATGCTCAGATCATTTTTGCAACATCTGAAAGTTCCTATGCTCTTGAGTCTTTTGATGTAAATCCTATTAATTATATTCTGAAGCCGATCGACAAAGAGAAGCTCTTTTCAACTCTTGATCTGGCTATATCCCGTGTAGATATTTCCAATGAAAAAAGTATATCTATCAAGATAAAGGGCGGCATGCAGACCCTGCATCTTGATGAGATTTTATATATAGAATATCGCAATCATGTGGTTTCGTATCACATGGATGATGGAGAAATCATATCAACACCAACTCTAAGAATAGGATTTGCAGAATATCTTAATGAGAATCATAAAGAGAAAGAATTTGTAAGATGCCATGAATCTATAGCTGTGAACATAGCAGCAATTGATAAGCTGACAAAAACAGATATTACCCTTCGCGGCGGAGAGCAGATACCTGTAACAAAGAGCAGGTATTCTGAAGTTATGGACAGCTACATGGATTATAGGTTCGTGTGAGGAGTGACTGTATTTATGAATAATAAGGCAAATAATTATGATATTCCGAAAAGAGACGGCAGTGTATGGCCGGAAGATATATGCCCTGCATACACGCCAAGGGAAGATGCGATACCGAGTCTGAAAGGCTGCTGGTATTGCAAATATGCTGATTTTCATTTGAAAGAAGAAAGGGTTCTTGAAGTAGGAATCTGTAATTGGCCTAAAAAGGTCATTGAGTAAAAATGAATTGGAGAAATAAGATAGATGTGTACCAGTATTGTTGTAAATAAAAGTAAGCCGATCGTAGGCTGGAACTTGGATATCATTGATATGCAACACAGAATAAGAACTTCAGAAAATGGAGTTTATATAGAAATAAACGATCCTGTAGAAGGATGGCTCCCTCTTTTTGGAGCTAATAAAAGAGGCGATTTTGTCGGGATGCCTACTTGTCATCCTTTTGATGAAAGAAGTAATCCTGCCTCTGGGGATGAACCCAATATCATCATGCTGGATATAGATCTTCTTACCATGAAAAAGACACTTGATGAGATAAAAGAGATTGCGGATACGAAGCGCATATGCAGCGTACGAAATGTGACTTTTATGTCTTCCTTATCTGATAAAGACGGAAATGTGCTTCATATAATTCCGGGCCAGGGAGCAGAGTATTACGAAAAACCGGAGTATAAGATCCTTACTAACTTTTCACCATATAAGCAGGATAGCGTTACGCACCCATGGATGGGATTGGACAGATATCATAAGGCGGAGGATGCGATCAAGGCATGTGGGGACAGCTTTGATGTTAAGGATTGTTTTAATGTGTTAAAAGAGGCCTCGCAGGAAGTGTGTCCTACTGTTGTATCGATGGTCTTCGATGTTGATGAAAAAACTGTGTACTGGTGCGAAGACAGGAAATGGGATGATGTTAAGACATATAGTTTTGTAACTGATCATGAAGAAATTGAAAGATAATACTACAAGAACTAAATTAGAATAATATTGGGGAATGTATGGCAGATAATGATTTGATGCTCAGGATGAGCGAACAATATCAGATAGAGCAGATAATTAAGGCGAATGAATTTAGTAAAGAATATGGCTTGACTTTGACAAAAGAAGAAGCGACGGTCCTTGCCCAGTGCGGAAGAAGTACATTGAAAACTGAAAGGCGCGTAGAATTTGGCGATAGCATCATGCCAAAACTTATTCGTGCATTTGCTGATTCTTCATTTATAAATAAGGACAATTATGCTGATATTTTGGCACGCCTCCAAGATATCTTTTATCTATACAAAAACGAATCCATGGATATGGTTTCAGATGATGACCTTATAAGTATTATGAAAAATGCTTATGAACGCGAGTCCGGAGGAGATCTCCAATATCTTGAAGGTACTGCACTTGAAGTGTTTGCAAGGAAAGTCAGAGCAGGTGAAAACTGGGCTGACAGATATAAACGCGAGAAACTCCATATCGAGAATGATTATAATGAACTATAAGCGTGAGATACTGGATATAGAGGATGATACTAATGAATTATAAGCCGGAAGATCTGATACCAATAGTAGCAGAATTATCTGATATGTATACAAGAGGTGAAAGCACTTCTGTGACCTATGAAGCTGCGCAGCATTTGATGGAAGCTATTATCTACTGCATTAGGGAAGCAGAGCAGTTATCTGACAACACGCTTGAAAACGGCTCTACTGACGTGAAAATGCTGTATGAAGCTGGCTTTAAAGCAGTTGTGGATAAGGTTGAAAGAACTAAGGGAAAATATAAAACGCTGATTTCTTCTTTTTCAGATTATGGAAATAAAAACCTGAATGATACAGTATTAAAGGCTATTCCCGGGTTCTTCAAACTCTATTCACCACGTTTTTCGCCTCAGGATACCATCATAACCATGGATTATCCAACACCAGTGCCTGTGATTGGGAAAACAGGAATCGACGCTATTGAAGAATATGTTGATAAGCTTATTGATGAACAGCGCTTTCTGGCATCGTTCCCGCCAGGATATATCGAGGATGTGCTTAGATCCTATACACCTGATTACAAGAATCATTTTTTCAATATCACGGAGATAATTGAAAAAAATTCTGAATATTAGCGTGGAATGGGTTCGGTTACATATATCAGTGTAAAACAGACCCGGATAAGTGTATTTGGGTCTGTTTCTTTTTTGCCAGATGCTATAATTGATTATATGAAAAACTGTAATATGGACATATAAATACGACTTTTTGCCACTTCTTTCCCAAAGCCATATCAAACAAAGGATACTAAGATGACCATTCGCGATTTTCTTCTAGTAGCAATAATACTTAGTCTATTTTCAATGCTCTTTGAGGGCTTTATTGTCTTTCGAAATCTTAAGAATAAGCTTCACGGGTATCTTTTCCTTAACTGCATAGTAATGCTTGTGAGTAATACTGGATATCTTTTACAGCTGCTGTCCAAGACGGAAGATGCGTACATTGCTGCCCTGAAATTTTCGTATGCTGGGAGAGTATTTATCGTATTCTCCCTTTTTATGTTTACGGTAGAGTTGTGCCATATCACGATTCCTAAGTTCGTTGTTAGAGTGTTTGTCTTGATCGATGCACTTGTCTACGCCTTTATTTTTACCCTTAACGAACATACCTTATATTATTCGCTGATCTGGTTTGACAAAAACGGTATGTTTCCGGTCCTTTTGCATAGAAATGGTATAGTCCATAAAATTTTTATGCAATACCAGACTATTGCTATAATCCTTATTTTGCTTGCTCTCATAAGGTCTTTAAAAAACCATAAGGGAAAAACTGCCAGAAAGCGTGTTTTTATCATTCTAAGCGGATTTTTTATAGCTGCTTCTCTTTATATCATGCAGATCGCACATGCATTTTTTGCCACGTATTATTTCGACATATCAATGTTCGGAAATGTTGCGATCACAATTTCCATGTTTATAGCTATCTTCAGGTACAACCTGCTGGGCGTAATAGATATGGCAAGGGACTATATTGTGGACAGATTATCAGAGGGCGTGATCGCCTTGGATAGTGAGGGGAGGCTGGAGTATTACAACGAGCATGCCAAAGAGCTGTATCCTGATATAACCAAAGATCCCGTAAGCGTAGTAAGCACTTTAAAAGAAGCGATCATAAGAAAAGACACCATAAAGGTTGGCGACAAGTACTATACTCCTGAGGAAAAAGAGCTTTCGGCAGATGGAGAAGTGATCGGAAAGCTTTATGCGCTGGTTGATTCAACAGCCCTTAAACAGAGGGAATATCAGCTAAAATCTGATGCCAAGATACTTGAAATGGCAGCAAGCAGCATGAAAGATCGTCTGTATGCTACAGAAGAGATCTTAAGTCAAGACAGGGCAATGCGCCATGACAGAAGGCATTTTGAAGCCCTGATCTTATCTCTTTTGCAAGATGGAAAAACAGATGAAGCCCAAAAGTGTCTTGAAGAGCGTCTGTCTCAGGAGCCGCGTGCAGGTATAAGATACTGTGAGAATGCGACTGTAAATGCGGCTCTTATGCATTATGTGACTATAGCGCAGCGAAATAATATAAAGGTGAATGTCTCTGCAAATATTCCATATAATATCGGAGTTGATGAAATGCAGCTTGCCATTGCCATAAGTAACCTTTTTGAGAATGCGATCCATGCATGCGAGAAGGTTCCGGAAGAGAATCGCTTTATAGAAATAACAGCCAAGTATAAGCAGCAGCTCCTTCTGGAGATATCTAATTCCTGTCTTGAAAAAGTGGTGCTTGATGAAGATGGACATCCGGTAGCTTCTGAAGAGGGGCATGGTATCGGAACGAGAAGTGTTCTTGATTTTGTGAATAAAACCGGAAGTGAGATCAGATATATTGCTGAAGATAATAAGTTTAAGGTGCGAATGATCATATGAAGAAATAGGGATTTACAAGAATTCTATTCTTTCCAAGGATAGACTTTACTGACTATGAAAACTGAAAGGTTTTTTGTTATGAAAAGAAGTGCGATAATTCTTTTTGCTATTATCATATGTCTTTGTAGTATTTCAGGCTGCAGCTCCCGTCAGCCGGAAGGCAAGACCGTCATAACCTTCCAGACCTGGAATCCTGCAGATTATGGGCCCGATAGCCCCATCTACAAGATCATAGATTCTTTTGAAAAAGAAAACCCTGACATTAAAGTTGAATATGTATTTGTTGGATCAGGCGATGAATATCAGGATCACCTCCGTGTAGAACTGATGGGAGGTAAAGGACCTGATGTTTTTGGCGTGCCTTCAGGTAATACCTTTGATTCGACAAGAGCATTTGAGGAAGAGCTTTCTTCGTATTGTGAGAAGGCCTGGGGATCTGAATGGCAGGACAAATTTTTCAGTTCATGCATAGAAGCTGTAAGCGATGATCATGGTGACATCTACGGGCTTCCGCTGGGACAGACCTATGCAGGCTATCTTTGGGCAGATGTAAATATGCTAAAGGAATATGGCTGCGAGGTGCCAACGAGCTACAAAGAAATGCGGGAAACCTGCGAGACACTTCGTGAAAACGGTCAATATCCACTTGCAATCGGTGCTAAGGATTCATGGCTTAATCAGGATGTGTGGATGTCTATAGCTGCTGACTGTGACGCTGATGCATTATATGCTGCCATAGAAGGTAAGGCATCCTTTGAAACGGAGCCTATTATAGAGTCGCTCAGGATATGGCAGGACAGCTTCAGCAATGGAGTATTTCAGGACAAGGCTATAAAGACGCCGTTGTACGATACCATTAATAACATGTTTCAGAGAGAGGGAAGTATCCCCATGTTTATAAATGGTTCATGGGCCATGAATATGTACACTCAGAGCGATGAAAAGACCTATGAGAATTTTAATGGTGAAGGTGCAGACCATGATATTTTTCTGATCGACTGGAATGATGATGGAAAGGTTTCACCGGTTACGTCATCTGTTGATGTGATTCTCTGCATGAATCCTGAGTCGAAGAACAAGGAAGCTGCATTTCGCTGGATGGATTATCTTGTTAATGAAGGTCAGGACCTGTTGGTTAATCAGTATCTTGAGTACATGCCATCAAGGACCGACTTAGAGCTTAATGTCCAGGGGCTTAGTGAGGACGGAATTCAGAACCTTGAATATATCATTGAAAACGGAAAGTCGAATGTTG
>JAEEGH010022803.1_pt1 | contig 12795 bp, 11 predicted proteins | sample 9134181 | NCBI WGS metagenome assembly JAEEGH01 (sample SAMN16246544, study PRJNA631951) | gut metagenome | biome: gut microbiome; feature: rumen; material: DP-attached | host: Bos | place: Iran: Karaj | collected 2018-10 | reverse complement strand
TACGCGATGTGTAACAGGTCGCATATCTCATCACGGTCATAGAAGCCTTCATCTTCAGGCTTCTCAACATTACTGCCGACGTTCTTCTCGTTGAGGCATCGGCTGACAGTTCTATAGATAATGTCCTCGAACTGTTCTTCGTTTAATACAACAATATTTTCCATTATTTCGATGAATTAAAATTTCTGGGTGCAAAATTACTCCAATTAATTCAGGGAAATAAAAAGGGGAAACGAGACGCGTCCGCAACATATTGAATGACAATACATTGCGGACGCGGCAGGGGAAATAAGCGGGGGAAACTGAGGGGAACGAAATGAAGTTTCCCCTACTCAGAGGGGACTAATCAAGCAAATAAGAGAACTCCGTCTTGAGTTTTTCTGTGATAGCCAATTTTGAAGGCTTGTAATCTTTGTTATAATCACAGCCAACAATCTTACAGAAGTATTTATACCATTCGCTAAAGGTGTTTGGCTTCTTGCGAGGCAGGATTTTCTTACTCTGGTAAATGAACAATGCAATTTTAGCGTACTCAATACTGCTTCTTTCTCTTGCAGGGTCAGTCAGACTTTCTTCAAGTCTCACGTAATAGTTAATACTACCACCAATACCTTTAAATGGTGCGTTGAAATACTCGGCAAATTCTGATGGCAATTCTCGCTTGATTGTCTTGGGGGCTATCTGTTCGGAAGAAACATTAGCAGATTGAGATTCCTGTGGCTCTACTGCCTCATTTTGAATAGCAGATGCCATTTCCTTAACTTGTGAGGATGCTATTTTAGCAACATCTGCACGATTCTTGTTCCATGGTCTTTCTATGCTGAACACATCACATACAACATTGACGGCCTGGCAATATATCATACCAATGTTGCAGATGATCTCCTGATAGCCGTCCGCCTCTTTGGGATGTATGATTTCATGCTTAAGTAATGGACTGAGATAATTTCCCAGCGTCTTATTGATGTCCATCTCCCACTCAATGACAAACATGGCTTCTTCGTATTTGTCCTTGAAGAGTTTGAGAGCTTGCTCCATGTTGCGAGAGTCGATTACAAGGTTATTATATTCCGACTCAATATGGGGCATTGCGTCATATAGGGTTTTCACATATTTATTGTAAACATGTACCAATAACTCCAGATATTCTTCAAAATCACTACGCATCACCCTTCTGTAATCACGGTCTTTGTAATCTTCTTCTTTCCACATTCCGTTATCAAACGTCCTTGGGTATGCTCCTTTCTGGAACACAAAACTTTTAATGGCACGGAATGCTACCAGACTTGATTCTATATACTTTGTTTTACTATCTTCCATTGTTGTTATCCTGTAAAATGTTGTCCTATTAACCTATATACTATTGCACCTATTTCCACTTCTCTATTCGCGTTTCAACTTCTCCTTTCGGAAGCCGAGGGTTTATCCTGAACAATGCCGCAAGTTTCTTCGAGGCTTCAGCATGGGAAAGCAGTCCCAGTTCTACCAGTTGGTCGAAAACATACAGGATGCCTGAGACCTTGATGCCTCGTTGTTCGGCACGATTCCGCAACTGGCGATCTCCCGTCAGGATTCTGCAATCTGTCAATGACTTTGCATAGTAGATGACCGTTGAATCTGTCAAGGTCAGGTTGCCGCCACACTCGACATTGAACTGATATAGATTGGTGATGTCTATAGCGGGATAGTCCTTGACGACGAGCATTCCCTTGTTTATCAGTTGCTGAATGGCCTGTGCCTGATTGGGACGGGTAATCTCGTTGACAACGAAATCGACGGTATGAACCCTCATTGGCAGACGGAAGAATGTATCCAGCAGTCCTATGTCATACAAATCCAAGAAGATGTTTGTATCGTTGATTACTATCTCCATCCTGCTATACCAACTCTAATTGTTCACGGACTACGTTGATTGACTCGTTCAGCAATTCGGATGCCTTGGAGAAGGTTATCAGTTCCGATGCCAGAGCGCGATACACAAGGCTGGTAAAGCGACCCGACTTTTCATCATGATAGGTGCTCTTCTCGACCTGCTCTTTGAAAGCCGGATTCTGGTTCTTGGTAATGCAGAAATATTTGTAGCGAGAGTCGCTGATAATCTCTAACTGCTTGGCCTTGAACATCTGAGCCTCTACGGATATGCCGAAGTTGGACTGTATTGCACGAAGTTCGTTCAGCGAAATGTCATGGCGCAATACGCCCAGGATTCTTTTGAATACGTCCTGAGAAATCAGCATCTCGTTAGCGAAAAGATTGCAGAACCGCTCAATGTCCTTCTGCGGAAGCGACTCGTCAAAATCCAGCATCAAATGTCCCAACTCATGCATAGCGGTAAAGCGCTTTCGCTCCACAGGAAAATTCTTGTTGAGAACGATGATGGGCTTGCTGTCACCAACGAATCCACTCAGACCATCGAAAGTGTCAGGAGCATCCATCTCAATGACCTTTACACAATGCTCTTCCAGCATCTCTATGACGTACGGGATGCCATCCTGCCCTAATTTCCATAGGTTCTTCACCTCTTCAGCAATGCGATAAACGTCAGATGGCGCAATCACGGAATTATCCTTGATGGGATTAACGAAATTGGAGTCAATACCCAAAATTTCCTCTATCTCAATGTACCTCTCTATTCGGTCGCGTATTTTCTCCTTGATAGAGTTTTCTTCCTTGACTCCCATCTTCGATTTCTTGCGAAACTCTATCCTGTCTAAAGAAACAGTGAATGGGCGTAGCAGGTAGTCGGGCTTAACGCTAAGAGCATTAGCTAAAGCGATAAGATTAGTAGAGTTTGGCAACATCTTGCCAGACTCATACTTGGATATGGTCTGCTTTGAGACCAAGTTGTTCATCTTCGCGCAAAGGTCATCCATTGACATTCCGTTGATAACCCGTGCAGTCTTCAATCTTGCTCCAAAAATCTCTTTCAGTTCCATATTGCTCATTATTTTGGCTACAAAGTTACAAATATTTTTCTAATTTGTCAACCAAATTAAAGAAAAAAGTGAAGAAATAGCGCGAAATCCAACTTTTTTCTTGGAAAAACCATATAAAAAAGTTGTTTTTCGTGCATATTCCGCCTTTGAATTGGTTGAAAGTTGAATTGCGCTTAGTGTTTTTCTACTTTTCAACCTTTCCATTCTTCGCTTTCTTTGCTGCCAAAAGTTTGTCGGCTACTATCTGGGCTTGCTCGGAAATACCTACACGGATATACTTTTCAAAGACCTTTTCCGACTGATGGCCAGTGATACTACGCATCTCCTTACTTGACAAGACTCCCATCTTATAGAGATTGGTGGTTCCGCTTCGTCTTGAAGTATGAGACGACACGAGTGCATACTTCGGACGTATAACCTCCCCATGTTTGTTGCGCTCCCACAATGGATTGCCGTTGTGCGATTCGGCTAACTTATGCTGTTTGTAGTACCATTTGCGCTCGTTTTCCGTAAGTTTCTTACCAGACTTTTTCTTTTTGAGCAGTTTGGCATAGGTGTCCTCTGCCCGCCTCTCAACAGCGGTCAGTACCGTGACGAACTTCTCTTGAAGCGAGGGTACATCCTTCGACAGCTTTTCTGCGACAATTTTAATTTTGACATTCATCTGTTGCTCTGTCAGAACAGGGAAGTCGTAGTGATACTTCTCACATAGTTCATTCACACGTTTGTCCACGATTGGCACGTTGACAACATTCCCGGTTTTCTTCTGGGTCAAACTGATAACGCCCAACCCAGTGTCGTAGGTAATGAAGTTCTCTTCACGCAACTTGCTATAGTCGCTGTATCGCTGACAACTGAAGTAGCCCAACAGGAAAACGTCACGTACCATTTCTTCCATGCCCTCCAACTTCATGCCATACATAGCATCGATTTCTTCGTCGGTCAGGTATATCTCAGCACGTTTCTCTACCTCTTTGACAGTACGTTCTTTCCATACCTTCAGGGAAACAGCGTTCGTGTTATAGCCTTCTTCCGCTGCAAGGTTACAGAGTTTGCGGAAACAGGTCACATATTTATTCACCGTATTGGGCATCATCCCTTTCTTCTCCAGAAACAATGAAAACCTGTCGGCAAAGGGCTTGGTAATTTCACTGAAAGGAATATCATTCGGACAATAAGCATGCAAGCTTTTTCCGAAGTTCTTCCAGATTTGTATGCTACCGTCAGAATACTTGGCGTTACTACCGTGCCGGATAGTGCCGTTGGTAATGCCGTTGAAGAAGTTGGCATAAAACGCCTTGACATATTTGAGGCTTTCGTCATTAACCTCAGTGTCAGGCACAAAAACAGGAACTTCAGTGTTGACTATATCGGAAAGAGCCTTTTCAAGTATGGGCTTGTCGTCTTTGGAGTTCAGTTTGTTGTCATCATAGAGTTGGTCGATAGCCAAGAACACCTTACGCTCCATATCGAGTACTCGCATTCCTTCTTCCGACGATTCGTATTTGACCAATGCCGATTTACTCTTCAGGGACTTGCTCCATTCCTTGACATCAACCATGATGCCAGTACTCACACAAAACAAAATTCCCTTGCGTCGTGTTCTGACGTATAGCGGTGCCTTGCCATCGGTCTTGGTAGTTCTTAAAAATAACTGTGACATATTACATCGTTTTAAAACCGATGCAAAGGTACAAATTTCTTTTGAAAGTTGTAGCCAATTTGTAGCCAAATTTTTCAAAATATCAAAACTTTAACATACGTTCAGAAATAGTTTCTCAATCGCAACTTATTGATATTCAGTTTCTTTTTATTTCTATTTATTTCTAACAATTTCATCTTTTGGGGTTCAAGCCCATCCTGAAGCGCCTTAGAAAGAGTCCTGTAGGTCAATGACTTACAGGACTTTTCTTATTCTCACATTTCAAAGTTGCACCCATTTTGCACCCAGTTTTGAACACCCTCCTGCCACCTGAACCCACATCTTTGCAGAATCTCACCCATAAGATTCTGCAAGAGATTATTGTTGCAAGTTTATCTAGAGTCAAGCAAATATTACATGTCTTCAAGTGACAAAGAACCAAGGTGGATAGTCATTTTACGTAGTTCGGGTGTCTGTTCCAAAACTGTATCCACCTTCTCTCTGAACTCGTTCTCCTTATATCTGTAACCCTGCTTCTTCAGCTCGTATATCCAAGCCTCCTTCTGAATGGGGTCAACAACAATGAGGTCTATTTCATTACCGCCCTTCCTGTCCCACCATTTCCCAATGATATAACGTCCTTCTTCCTGAAACTTCTTCATGAAATATCGTTCCATCATAAAGCCAGACACGCCGCTGTAATCTCTCCGAATGATTTCACCAAGTGATTTCAGAGCCTTGTTCTCTACCAAAGCCTGATACTTGTAGAAGAAGCGGAACCAGAATATCAGGAAGCAGTCGTTGAGTTGATACCTCACTTTCTTGCTATTCTCCTTGGCAAAGATGGGAAGCGACTTTGTGATGACCTTGTAGTAGTCTTCCAACTTTACCAGATAGGGGCCGATATTGTTGTTGGCGAGCTCGTTTTCTATCTCTGCCCGTGTTTTCATACCACTGGCAATACAGGTCAGAATAGAGAAATAGGTAACATAGTCGGTGCCGAACTCTTCTATCAAGATGTTCTTTCCTTCATTGATAAAAGGTGAATTATCTTCTGTCAGAGCCGCAAGCATCAATTCCTTGTTGGTCTTAGCCTTATCAAGCAGCAACGTAACATACCAGGGAATCCCTCCCGTTATGCTATAAAGTGTCAATAAATCCTCAGGTGTATAGTCTGGATTGAAGTCGGCCAGTATCTGCTTCAGCACGTCGGTAGTAAACGGTTCAAGTGTCATCTTCTCATCGGCACGTCCAAACAATGGTTCCTCTTTGTCTTCGAATATCTTGGTCATCAGCGTGAATACCGAACCACTGATAATCAGATTCAGGTGACAACTTCGCTTGTGCAAGTCCCAATCACGCTGAATGTCACTGAAGATGGATGGGTTTATCTTCAGGAAATTCTGAAATTCGTCAATGATGAGTGTGAATGAGCGGCTTTCAGCCAATTGGAGTACAAACCTGAATATCTCCGAGAAGGACCTTGGCGTTCCAAGGATTGGTACATCCAGTTTCTCACGTATCTCGCGGACATAGTCCTGACACAGCAACGTCTCAGCTTTCTTTCCCACAAAGAAATAGAGCACAGTGTTATCACCGCATCTCTGTGAAAGTTCAGTCTTGCCGATGCGTCTGCGCCCCATCAACACTGTCATCCTTGCTTCGTGCCTGCTCTGCTGGAGAACATCACTGAGCACCTTCTTCTCCTTTTCTCTATCGTAGAACTTCATACCTTAAAATAGTAACTGTTATTACTGTAATGGACATTACTTTTTGCAAAGGTACAAATTTTATCCAAACCAACAAGAATAAATGCTTAAAATCTTTCTGTTTGAATACATTTTTGACTATAAAGTACGAATAAAGGGATGATCAAGGCCTTAAAGTCCCAGCAACTCGTCTCTCAACCAAATGATTATAGAGAATCTGATAAGCCAGTCGTTCGTCGCCATTGGCAAGGTAGATGATGCCACAATAGGTAAAGCCATGCTTCAGGATGTTGTGCTGCATGATGAGGTTGTCCTTATGGGTGTCGATGCGGATGTTTGCATCATGCGAGAAGCAGAAGTCCATGATGCTGCTGAAGATTCCGTGAATATCAGGATAGCTGGCTATACGATGTACGACATGATAGGGAAGGGTATCGTTTGTCCACTCACCATCATATATCTTTGAGTAGGTAGGCTCAGGGGAAGGGAGGAATGCAAAATAGCCGACAATACGTCCTTCGTCCTCAATGACAAAGCCGCCGTGCTTTTCCATATCGCTGAAGATGACAGCCTCCGACGGATAGCCATCTCCCCATTGGTGCATATTGCCGGACCGCCGCATGATACTCTTTGCAGCCTCCATCACCTGCATAATATCGGTGATGTCTGTTGGCTTTGCTTCTCTGATTATTCTCATAAATACATTTAATTTATTTGCAAAGATAGTGATAATTGCGGAAATATCGTTATATTTGTACCCAAATAATGATTTACCCCACAAAAAACAAACTTATGAGACTGAAAAATACCGTAATCCTCGTGCTCATGTTGTTGCCGATGATCTCGCAGGCGCAGCGTCAGCAGTACCAACAAGTAAACGACATTCCTTACACAGCGTCTACTGACGCCTACGCAAAGGAGCGCTGTAAACTTGATGTCTATTACCCCGTCGACCAGAAGGATGCTCCTGTGGTGGTGTGGTTCCACGGGGGCGGCATCGAAGGTGGTAACAAGCACATCGACCAGGAGTTGAAGAACAGCGGTTTGGTGGTTGTCGCTGCCAATTACCGCCTGCTGCCCAAGGCGAAAATCGACGATATTCTGGATGATGCCGCAGCTGCTGTGGCCTGGACTTACAAGAATATCGAGCAATATGGCGGCAGTCATCGCAAGATCTTTGTGGCCGGACACTCCGCAGGTGGCTATCTGCTCGACATCATCGGCTTGGATAAGAAATGGCTCGCCAAATACGGCGTCGATGCCGACTCGCTGGCCGCCCTTGTGCCCTTCAGCGGACAATGCGTCACCCACTATAACATCCGCAAGCAGCAGAACATCCCGCCCCTGCAGGCTACCATCGACCAATACGCTCCGCTCACCTACGTCCGTCCTGATGCGCCGCCTATGGTCATCATCTCCGGCGACCGTGAACTGGAGCTCTATGGTCGCTATGAGGAGCAGGCCTACTTCTGGCGCATGCTGAAACTCGTAGGACACAAGGACGTGACGCTCTACGAGATGCAGGGCTACGACCACGGGGCTATGCCGCAACCTGCCTACAAGATTCTGAAAGACCATATCCGGCGGTTGACCGCCAAGATGACCTCGGCTCTGCCCACACCGATTATCAAGACCGAACAGCAGGCCGAATATTGCTTTAAGTGGCAACCCGAATACATCCGACGGGACGCTCGCATCGATGACGTCATCCTCCACTTAGGAGCGAATAGCGGCTACTATGACCTCACAGCCGAGACAGGCGCCCTTATCAGTCAGCTTCGCGACTTCACCGTCTCCGTCCATTTCAAGGTCAGCTCCGAGAACGACCTCGACGGCTACGGCCACTTCCTCTTCGCCTTCTCCCAACTGGCCGAGAACAGCGCCCACGAAGGCCCCTACATGGCCATGCGCCTGAACGAACAGCGTTTTGAGACTTCTACCGGCGGCTATGAGCACGAGCAGATTATCATGCAGGGTGGCAAGCCCAAGCGCGACGTATGGGTGCATGCTCTCTACCGCCAGCAGGGACACAAAGGCGAGTTGTTCCTTGACGGCAAGCTCATCGGACGAAATGAAAAGATGCCCATCCTCGCAGAGATATTCCGCGATGCCCCCGCCAACTGCTGGATAGGACGTGCTCCCTTCCGTGGCGACAAATACCTGACGCAGACCGATGTTGCCGACTTCCGCATCTACAACTACGCCGTCAGCAATCAGGAACTCCGACAGTTGAAGCAAATAAACATCAAATAATAACCCAATAAGAACTAAACAGGTATGAAAAAAGTAATGATTCTGGGTGCTTTTGCAGCACTATTGGCCATGACTGGCTGTTACGAGAAAAAGGAAGCTTCGAAGGACGTAGTATCTTTCGACGAAGTACTGACAACAAGGCGCAGCATCCGCAGCTATGATGCCTCGAAGAAGATTTCGGAGGCCGAGGTTCGCGAACTTTTGACAGCTACACAGGAGGCTCCGTCGTGGGCCAATCAGCAGCCTACGAAGTATTACGTGGCTATCAGCCCGGAGAAATTGGCCGCCGTTCAGGATATGGTAGGAGGCAACAAGGAGCGCATCAAGGATGCCCCGGTTCTGATCGTCTCAACGTTCGAGCGGGGCAAGTCGGGCTTCTTCCAAGGGAACCAGACGAATGAGGTAGGCGACGGATGGGGTGCTTACGACAATGGTCTGAGCAACTGCTACCTGATTCTGAAGGCTCGTGCTATGGGCTTCGATACGCTCATCATGGGTATGCGCGATGCCGACAGTCTCCGTACACTCTTCGACATCCCCAGCGACGAGACGATTATGGCTGTCATCTCATTGGGCTACAGGGCTGGAGAACCTACTCGTCCTGAACGCAGACCCTTGGACGACATTGTTAAGTTCTTCTAATATATCAATAGGTATGATCAGACTCAACAATGACATCGAGATTCCTCAGATAGGCGTTGGCACATGGACGCTACGTGGAGAGACCGCCCGGCAGAACGTGTGCTTGGCCTTGGAAGCCGGATTCCGTCACATCGATACAGCGCAAGGCTATGAGAACGAAGCCGAAGTGGGACAGGGCATCATCGACAGCGGTGTGCCGAGACAAGAGATTTTCGTCACCACCAAGGTCGCCACGAACATCATGCGCGAAGGTAGCGAGGCCGTCCGACAGTCTATCGACGAGAGCCTGACTAAACTGAAGACTGGCTACATCGACCTGCTGCTGATTCACTGGCCGGTAAAGGACTGCGTGAAAGACACTTGGCAGGTGATGGAGGACTACGTGCGGCAGGGCGCAGTAAAGTCTATCGGCGTGAGCAACTTCAACCGCCATCATTTAGACGACCTGCTTGCGTATGCTGAGATTCGACCCGTCATCAATCAGATAGAGGTCCATCCCTTCATGACGCAGGAAGAGAACATCGCCTACAACCGCCAGTTAGGTATCCAGGTCGAGGCATGGGGACCGTTCGGACAGGGCGACATCGACGTCGTTGGACATCCGCTGCTACAGTCATTAGCTGCGAAATACCAGAAGACGGCCTCGCAGATAGTGCTCCGCTGGATTGTGCAGCGAGGACTCATCACCATCCCCCGGGCCAAGCCTAGCCACTTTGCCGAGAATCTGGAAATCAGGTCATTCTCGCTCTCCGACGACGACATGCAGGCCATCAGCGGTCTGAACCAGAACCTGCGTTCGAACGTTCTCAACGACCCCGAAACGTTCCCGTGGTGATGAAGGATTGAACCTTTACGGATAATCTGGTTATCGTTTGGGCTTAATGTTCAGGTTTACACCCAGCACGTCCTCGCTGTCCACGATGGTCCAGCTGCTGCCGGGATAAACACCTATGGTGCGCTCCGTGTCGAAGCCCATCTCCTTCAGTTCCCTGATGACTTCGTCACGGGCGTCACCCACCTCAAAGCCCAGGTGGTGTACGCCATTGCCATGCTTGTTGATGAACTCGCGGAATGTGCTGGGATTCTCGTCAATCTGATGGAGTTCAAGCACCCAACTGCCCATTTCTATGACGCACATCTGTAAGTCGCACGGCATATTGCCATTACCTCGGTAAGTGTACGGATACTCCCCGTTGCTCTCCAGATGGTTCACCCAGATTTCCGGCTCAGGAACGCCGAGCAGGGCAGCCCATGCTTTGGCGGCCTTCCGGATGTCGCGCACCACGATGGTCACCTGTATGAACTGATCCTTCTTCAGCGGCGTGGCCAGAGGGCTGTACGTTGTTGTGGTGTCAGCCTCTTGCTGGTTTGAAATGTAGCCTTTCATCCGCTCTATGCCGTATTTGGCTACGACTAAGTCTTCTTCTGACGTTGCCCCGCTGAAGGCGAAAGCCAGTTTACAGCCTTCGTACTCGTCGTAGGCTCCACCGGCATAACCCAGCTCGCCCGTAATCGTCTTGTGGTTCGGATCGCCGCTGTCAGCATGGGTGGCAATCACTTCGCCGCACTTCGACCATGCGACGGCCACAAGATTAAAGCCGTCTTTCCAGTTGCAGTACGAACCTACGACTTTCATCTCGCCTATCCAGTCAACACTGTCGCCGTTGTTAAGAACCGAAGCCGTTGCCACGCCTTCAATACCCATTTCGATGGCTTTGGCCTTCATATCCTCTAGTGCCAAAGCCAGTTTTTCTCTTAGTTGTTCGTTTGTCATATTGTTATTCACTTTGGTTAAGTCTGTCTCTTGCTTGTCCTGCTGTGGTGAGTGGCAGGAGAAGCATGTTCCACACAGAAGGAGCATCAGTAATAATTTCGTTTTCATAAGCTTTAATAGTATTTGTGTCGGGGTTATTCTATAATACTTTCATCATCCGCTATTTTGGCACAAAAATAATCAATTTGTTTCAAACGAGCAAGAAAAACACGGAAAAACTGAAGTTGGAACTTCGTAAATCCCTAAAAGAGTCCCTTTCAGCCGGGTAGGGGGTCTTGCTCGATCGGGTGGGGGGTCTCGGTCGATCGGGTGGGGGGTCTCGGTCGATCGGGTGGGGGGTCTTCGCCCGTCGGGTGGGGGGTCTTTGACAGCAGCATATTTTTGCAGAGAATTATTTGGCCGTTTGATGGCTTTTCACTACCTTTGCATCGTAAAACCAAAACTACAACCGGCGATTGCCGGAGTCTCTGTGATTTTGTTTATGAGTACTATTGTTGAAAAGTGGAAGGAGTATCGTGAGTGGCAGCAGCGGCCTTCTCGGGTGCCACAGATGACGGAAGAACATCATCGTTGTCATACCTGTGGGCTGGAGTATCAGGGCAACTACTGTCCTTGTTGCGGGCAGTCGGCCAGGATAGGGCGCTACTCGTTCAAGAAAGCTTTCCTGCTGTTCCTTGATGTATGGGGCGTGGGCAATCGTGGCATGTTCCGCACACTACGCGACCTGATTCTGCGCCCAGGCTATATGATTCGTGACTATATCTCGGGTATGCAGATGGCCTATTTCCCACCGTTCAAGCTGCTGTTTCTGCTGACGGCACTCTTGCTGGTCGTAGACTCCGGAGTCAATCTGAAAGGCGAAAACAATCTTGCAAACTATCACGAGAAAACGGTTAATATTGATAACGCTCGTACGGAGAAGAGCAAAAAGGAAGAGACAACCAGAATGGAACAATGGGACAAGGCTGCTGATTTGTTCATTGTCAAGGTTCGTGGGTTTAAGGAAAGCAACCCCGCGTTCTTTTGGGTGACGTTGTTGTTTGTTTTGTCACTTCCTCTTTACCTTTTCTTCCGCCGGTGTCCCAACATCCCCGACCTGCGCTTTTCAGAACTACTCATAGCGATGGTTTATACCTGGGGAATGCATACTATTTATGAGATTGTACTCACGTTCTTTGGTGTTTATGAAAGTACTGTTGATGATGCTTCCCTTCTCTTGAGCATCATACCACTGAAACAACTATCTGGTTTCAAGTGGTGGAGAACCAGTCTCTACTTGATTCTTTCCTATCTGGCTGCCTTAGCCATATTGTTTGCCGCATTGTTGGCAGCTATTGAAATAAAAATCTTTCTGGAAGCATAGGTTATTGTGTGTCAAAAAATCAGTGTAATCGTTCTCATAATTTCTCATTTTGTACACAGAGACACAAAGACGCAGAGTCCAATTTTCATGTTTCTATTTTTACCGCAGATTACGCAGATTTCACAGATTATTTATTTATAGGTGCAGGGTGTGGCGCAGCTATAATCTGTATAATCTGCGGAATCTGCGGTTAATTAAACTTCAGACATCAGTCATCGGCCATCTATCCGGACTCTCAAAATATGCAATATTTGTCTCAAAATTAGCAAAATCTAAAATAAATGCTTCTTTTTCTTTGGTAATTTGAAAACTTTAACTAACTTTGCAACAGTTGTGTAACGAGAGGAAGTTCTCTACAAACTAAAAATGACTATTGACTAACATAAAAGAATAGATGATGAAAAAGCATTTTAATTTTTTGCTCATGGCCGCGCTGGTGTGCAGCCTGAGTTTGAGCGTCACCTCTTGTAAGGATG
>JAEEGH010022802.1_pt1 | contig 12795 bp, 11 predicted proteins | sample 9134181 | NCBI WGS metagenome assembly JAEEGH01 (sample SAMN16246544, study PRJNA631951) | gut metagenome | biome: gut microbiome; feature: rumen; material: DP-attached | host: Bos | place: Iran: Karaj | collected 2018-10 | reverse complement strand
CAGACCATGGTCTCCTTCGACGGTCTGACGCTCGGACAGTTCAGCGGTGGCTGCCGCTTCACCTTCTTCGAGGGCTCCAACCTTATCATGATAGAGGCGCTCGCCTCCACCGAGGAGGACGGCGTCGCCTACCTCTATCACGCCGGCATGGACGGATTCGAGATCGGCAAGCTGCTCTACGTTTCGCCCAAGAAGCGGGAGATCTTCGAGAATCCCGGCATGCCGACGGTCTCCAGCCCTGACCGCGGCCGCCAGAGGGTCGACGCCAGAGCCAGGACCCTGACCCTGCAGCAGAAGAACGGCTCATTCTCCGTCTTCCCCACCCCGCACCGCTTTCTCTGGGGCTCCCAGGCAGAGAAGATCGTAGGCTACAACTATTACTACAGGCACGGCAGCATACTCTCCGCCGGAGTCAGAAACAACAAGGAGCAGGAGTACTGGAACGTACGCTGGCCCGGCTACAACGCCAAGCCCGGAACCGTGCAGAGGATGTCCTTCTTCCTCATGCCCAGCGCCGATTCCCCCTGGGCCTGCAGAGCGATGGCTCTCAAATACACCGACTTCGACCACTTCAGGCAGCTCGAAGGCTATAAGCGCTTCTGCTGCCACGTTCACATCTCCGCGCAGGCAGCCTGGGTCAGGAACACGCGCAGGGAGATGCCCTGGGAGAGGATCTTCAAGGAGATGGGAGCCGACATACTCGCGCTCTGCGACTTCTGGGCTGAGGAAAAAGCCCGCGACAACAGGGAAGGACGCCTCTCCGACCAGATGAGGTACCACGCGATGGCCAGGGCCTGCAGCACTCCGGATTTCCTGGTGATCCCGGCTGAGGAGCTCGCCGCCTACGGGCCGCTCGAGCACCTGCTCATCCCCTATCACTGCCTGGTATTCCCCTCTCACCCGATGTACTACTCAAGGTGGAGAGACGACGATCAGGAGTTCGCCGAGACCCTCCCGAACGGCAAGACCTATTACCACCTCAAGAGTGCCATGGACGTCGTCGAGATGTGCCGCAGGGAGAACGCCTTCCTCGAGATGCCGCATCCCGACACCAAGGCCAACGACGGCCTGCCCTACGACGCCAAGGACAGCGACTGGTACAGGTCCGGGCTCGTGGAGAGCATCGGCTGCAGGCAGCTTCCAGCCGACAACTCCGTGAGGACCATGATAGACGGCCGCACCGACCGCGTATGGAACGACATCAACAACTGGGCCGATTCACCCCGCTACATCATGAGCGAGCTCGATACCTACGCCAAGATCGAGGAATCCGAGGAAGACTGGGACGCCTACGGTATGTCCAACTGCACCTACGTGCAGCTGGACGAGATACCCTCCCCCGACGACTGGAGCAGCCTGGTCAAGGCTCTGCGCGAGGGCAGGCAGTTCTACTCCACCGGCGTCGTGCTCATGCCGTCCTGCGAGATCAGCGACGGTCACGCGGAGGCCAGCTTCGACTGGACCTTCCCCATGCAGTACGCCGAGCTGGTATACTCCGACGGAGAGAACGTCAGCCGCAAGGAGATTTCGCTGACCGGAACGGCTCCCTACGGAAGGCAGACCGTGAGCTTCGACTTCCCCAAGGGCATGAAGTGGGCAAGGGTCCTGGCTACCGACATCGCCGGAAACTCCGCCTTCGGAATGCCTGTCTTCCTGAAGCGCTGACGGGGCTTATAAACAAGTTACATGAGGCCGGGCATCACGTCGATGCCCGGCCTTTCTGATCACATGCGCGAGATCGCAGTATAACAGGACCGCGCGAGACCTCATAGAGGAATCGCGCGGTCCTGCCGTAACTATTGCAAGGAGTTATTACGCCTTTTTATCTTCGCGGGTCATGGGAGGGATCTTGAACTCACCCCTGCACATCCCGCAGGAGCCGCAGTTGCCTCCGCAGCTGTGCTTCCCGGCCTTTTTGTCGGCGATCATCTTCCTGACGATCAGGAAAACGATGCCCGCCAGTATCAGTGCGACTATGGAGGTCGATACTATGCTTGTCATGATGAGGCTCCTTTCCGCGCGCCGCCTTAGTCGTCAGCAGCGGCTACGTTCTTTTCGAGCTTGGTAGCTTCCTTGTAGGGACGCACCAGCATGTATACCGCGTAAGCGATGATCGCGGCCGCGAGAACAGTTCCGATGATATTGCCGTTTCCTTCGGTCCAGCCGCCGAGCTGGTTCACGACGAAGGCCACGGCGTAGGCGAATCCGCACTCATATCCGATGGCGAACCAGGTCCATTTGGCGCTGTTCATCTCCCGCTTGATCGCGCCCATGGCCGCGAAGCAGGGGGCGCACAGGAGGTTGAAGATCATGAAGGCAAAGGCCGCCAGCTTCCCGTGACCGCCCGAGAAGGCGTTGAAGTCCTCAGCTACCTTGTCCCAGATCTGATCGCCGTTCTCCTCCAGCTCTTTTTCGCCCTCCTGGTCGTCGTAGGCGTACATGATGCCGAAGTTGGCCACGACCTCCTCCTTGGCCACCAAGCCGGTGACCGTGGCGGCGGTGGGCTTCCAGTCGCCGAAGCCAAGGGGCTTGAAAACCACGGAGGCGGGCTGAGCGACCCGAGCCAGGATGGAATCGTCCATGGGCTCCACCTCGTCCTCGGGGATGCCCATGCGATCGGCCACCTGGGCCACGTATTCGTCCGTCACGAGGGAATCGTCCTCATAGAGGGCGTCCACCATGCCGAAGGTGCCGTTGACGGAGCCGAAGCTGGTGAGGAACCAGATGACGATGGAGGAGATCACGATGACGGTGCCGGCCCGCTTGATGAAGGACCAGCCCCGCTCCCAGGTGCCCCGGAGCACGTTGCCCCAGGCGGGCAGATGGTAACTGGGCAGCTCCATGACGAAGGGAGCCGGATCGCCCGCGAACATCTTCGTTTTCTTCAGCATGATGCCGGAGATGACGATGGCCGCCACGCCGATGAAGTAGGCGGACACGGCGATCCAGGTGCTGCCGCCGAACAAGGCGCCGGCGATGAGGCCGATGATGGGCATCTTGGCGCCGCAGGGCATGAAGGTGGTGGTCATGATGGTCATGCGGCGGTCACGCTCGTTTTCTATGGTACGAGACGCCATGACGCCGGGGATGCCGCAGCCGGTGCCCACCAGCATGGGGATGAAGCTCTTGCCGGAGAGGCCGAAGCGGCGGAAGATACGGTCCATGATGAAGGCGATACGGGCCATGTAGCCGCAGTCCTCCAGGAGGCACAGCATCAGGAACAGGACCAGCATCTGGGGCACGAACCCCAGCACCGCGCCCACGCCGGCCAGGATACCGTCGGAGATGAGGCCCACCAGCCAGGGCGCCGCGCCCCAGCCCTCCAGGATGGCTCGGGAGCCTTCCTTCAGCCAGGCTTCGCCCAGGACGTCGTTAGCGAGGTCCGTGAGCCAGGTGCCGATGGCGATGCCGCCGTCTGCCACGGACTTGCCCATAGCGAGGGCGTACACCAAGAACATAACGATGGCGAAGATGGGCAGGGCCAGGATCCGGTTGGTGACGACCTTGTCGATCTTGTCGGAGATGGACAGCTGCCCCTTCCCCTTCTTCTTATAGATGCCCTTGAGCGTCTGGCCGATGTAGACGTAGCGCTCGTTGGTGATGATGCTCTCCGCGTCGTCGTCCAGCTCCTTCTCGGCGGCGGCGATGTCCTTCTCGATGTGGGCCCGCACGTCCGCCGGGATCTTCAGCTGGTCCATGACCTTCTCGTCCCGCTCGAAGACCTTGATGGCGTACCAGCGCTGCTGCTCCTCGGGCAGGTTGTGGACGGTGACCTCCTCGATGTGGGCGAGGGCGTGCTCCACCGGGCCGGAGAAGCTGTGCTGGGGGATGGTCTTGCCGTTCTTGGCGGTCTCGATGGCGGCCAGGGCCGCTTCCTTGACCCCGTCGCCCTTGAGGGCGGAGATCTCCACGATCTTGCAGCCCAGCTGCCGGGAGAGCTCCTTCACGTTGATGCTGTCCCCCGCCTTCTTGACCAGGTCCATCATATTGAGGGCGATGACCACGGGGATGCCCAGCTCCGTGAGCTGGGTGGTGAGGTATAGGTTGCGCTCCAGGTTGGTGGCGTCCACGATGTTCAAAATGGCGTCCGGCTTCTCCTCGATGAGGTAGTTCCGGGCCACCACTTCCTCCAGGGTGTAGGGAGACAGGGAGTAGATGCCGGGCAGGTCGGTCAAGATAACCTCCTTATCTACGATCAGCTTGCCCTCCTTCTTCTCCACGGTGACGCCGGGCCAGTTGCCCACGAACTGGTTGGAACCGGTCAGCTTGTTGAACAGGGTGGTCTTGCCGCTGTTGGGGTTGCCCGCCAGGGCGATGCGAATCTGTTTGTTATCCATACTGTATCTGCTCCTTTACTCTACCTCGATCATCTCGGCATCGGCTTTACGGATCGAAAGCTCGTAGCCCCGGACGTTGACCTCCACCGGGTCCCCCAGGGGGGCCAGCTTCCGGACGTAGACCTCTATGCCCTTGGTGATGCCCATGTCCATGATCCGGCGCTTGACGGCGCCCTCGCCGTGGAGCTTGACCACCTTCACGGTGTCGCCCACAGAAACGTCTCTCAGTGTTTTCATCCTTGTTTCTCCTTTGCTTCGCTTTTTAAATCATTATTTTTCCGGCCATCTCCTTGCTGATGGCCACCCGGGATTCCTTGATCTTCACGATCAGGTTCCCGCCGATGGTGTTCAATACCGTGACCGCGCCGCCCGCCACGAAGCCCATGTCCTCCAGGTGCTTCTTCATCTCGGGGCTGCCGCCCACGCGCTTGATGACGGCTTCCTCGCCTGTGTCTGCCAGAACCAGTGGCATCATCGTCTTTCCCCCTCTCTCATGGGCCGTTCGTAGCTGTTAAACATCTCTAACCCCTGGCCCATAAAAAGGGTTAGAGCTCGCTAACCTGCGGGTAGTTTAACACCTTTAATTTTAGTTGTCAATAACTAACCCATGCATATTCTGTTTTCCTTGCTTTTTTTCGGCGGGGATGGTATTCTTAGGCGAGGTGACGACTATGACCATACATAAATCAGCGGAAGATTATCTGGAAGCCATGCTCATGCTGAAGGAGGAGCGGGGCTATATCCGTTCCATCGACGTGGCGGAGAAGCTGGGGGTGACCAAGCCCAGCGTCAGCTACGCCACCAAACGCCTCCGGGAGAGCGGCTATATCGCCCTGGACCCGGCGGGCATGATCGTGCTGCTCCAGCCCGGCCTGGAGATCGCGGAGCGCATGTACGAGCGCCACAAGCTTTTGACCGAGCTCCTCATGGGCCTGGGCGTGAGCCCGGACACCGCCCGGCGGGACGCCTGCGAGATCGAGCACGACCTGAGCGAGGAGACCTTCGCCGCCATCCGCAAGCACGCCCGGCAGTATCGCTGAGGGGTTACATCACATTTTTTGGAGAAGCTTGCCCGACCTGCGGGCAAGCTTTTTCCATCAACAGATCAAAAAGGTGAAACAGCCCTATTGACTCTCCCATTGTGGCAGGCTGTATGATGGACCTGAGCTCAAAGGAAACCCGACCCCAGGAGGTACCCCCATGTTGAAGATCGGAGAATTTTCAAAGCTGTCCAGGATCAGCGTCCGCATGCTCCGCCACTATGACGAGATCGGCCTTTTGAAACCCGCCCAGGTGGATCCCTTCACGGATTACCGATACTACCGAGAGGATCAGCTCCCCACGGCGGGCCGCATCGCCGCCCTGAAGGATATGGGCTTCTCCCTGGCGGATATCGTCAAGATCCTTGAAATCTACGACGACCGAGAGAAATTGGAACGGTTCTTCTCCGCCCGGCGGAGGGAGCTGGAGGCCCTGTCTCAGGAAACGACGCACAAGCTGACGCTTCTGGACGCAGTCCAACGAAGGCTGAGAAAGGAAGAAAACATGAGTTACAACGTTACCATCAAGACGATCCCCGTCCGCTACGCCGCCACCGTGCACATGACTCTGCCCCGCTATGAGGACGAGGGGATGATTTGGAGCACGCTCCTGTCGGAGACCGCGCCGCTAAAGCTGGCGGAGGCGGACCCCTGCCTGTGCGCGGTGACCTATCTCGACGGGGAGTATAAGGAAGAGAACGTAGAGATGATGGCCTGGAAGACCGTGAAGGGCAGTTACCCGGACACGGAGCACGTGAAGTTCCAGACCCTGCCGGAGGTCACCGTGGCCAGCTGCACCTATCAGGGCAGCTATGCCCAGATCGTAGACGTGTACGCCGCGGTCATCGCCTGGGTGGAGGCCAACGGCTATAAGCCCGCCGGGCCCATGTTCAACATCTACCACGTGAGCCCCCACGAGACGCAGGACCCGGACCAGTTCGTGACGGAGATCTGCTATCCGGTGAAAAAGAAGTGATCTATTAAACAGAAACAGCAGCTGGCCTGCCTGGGTCAGCTGCTGTTTTTATATCCCCGCTCTACACCATCTTCACGTGGGCGTAGGCTTTGGCCGTGTCGCTCCCGTCCGCCACGTACCAGTAGTCGCAGCTGTCGCCGCCCGTGGCGCAGGTATGGGTCCGAATGAGTTTGGCGTGCATGAGCTCCGCCAGCACATGGTCCGAGGCGCACATGTAGGGCAGCAGGTCCTCATAGCCGTTCGTTTTCGCGTAGTCCGCCAGGGGGCAGCCCACCAGATCGAAGCACAGGCCCTCGTCGGTGTTCCGGGGGTTGACCCGCACCCGCCAGGTGTTGCCCCATTCTCCCTTGGCTTTCTTCTCCTCCACCAGCTGGGCGTAGGGGGTATAGCGCTTATAGAGGATGGACCGAAAGAGCTTCATCTGCCAGGGCCGGTTCAGATTCACCAGCTTTCTCACCGCACCGTACCGGCGGGCCATGTCCCGGGCGATGTCCCGGATGGCCGCCCCGTCCATGCGGTGGTCCGACGCCTCATAGAAGGCGATGGCCAGGATAAACATATCCAGGTTGTAGGCCATCAGGTTCTCCGCCCCGCCGATGTCCGGGGCCTTGGCGTGGAGGACGGGATACAGCTCCTCCGCCCGCCGAAGGATGGCGTCCGCCTCCTGGGGATACCGTTCCCTGGCATACCGGACGAATGCCTTTTTGATCATGTTCACCTTGCTGTTCGCCATATCTATGCCTCCTGTTTACTTCACGCAGCGAAAGATGCCCTCGGCGCGGACCGTATGGACCTCCACCTGAGTGTACAGGGATCGCAGCCGCTTCGTCAAGCTCTCCTTCGTCTCAAAGGGGGGCGTGAAGAAGCCCTTGGGTACGTACATATGCCGGACGAACCAGTCGGTGCGGGGAAACTCCCCCGCGATATAGAAGCAGCCGCAGAAGACGCCGCCAGGTTTCAGCACCCGGCAGGTCTCCGAAAAGGCCCTGTCCTTGTCCGGGAAGGCGTGGAAGCCGTTGAGGGACAGGACCAGGTCGAAGCTCTCATCAGCAAAGGGCAGGGCGCCCACGTCCCCCTGGACGAAATCGACGTTGGAAAGGCCCAGGGCATTGGCCCGCTTTTTCGCGTTCTCCATCATGTCCGCGGAGTAGTCGAGGCAGGTCACCGCAGCCTTGGGGAGGGAGGCGTAGAGGGGCATGGTCAGCACCCCCGTGCCCACCGGCACCTCCAGGAGCTTCCCGGCGAAATCCACCGGGACAGGCGCTAAGGCGTCCTCCACCCATCTTTCCGCCAGCTCCTTATCGAGGCCCCAGACCAGGCTGTCCATGATCTTGCCCAGGAGCGTGGAACGGGTGATGATCCCGTCGTACACGCTGGCCATGTCACCCAGCGCCTTGTAGGAGCGCCGGATCTCGTCATGCCGTGTCATTTCATTCATCTTCCTTATTCAGTAATTTTGCCGGTTTTGCTTGCAAAATTGCTGCGCCGGTCCGCAGCAAAGGCACAAATTACATGGTGTGAAAACTTGTTTTCACGCCATTCCCTCACTTGAAAGATATCTTCACGATCTTCATGTTCACCAGGCTGTCGCAGAAGCGGATCATCAGCTTGTGGAACAGGCTCACGTCCCCGTAGATGTCCCGATAGCCCCGCATGTAGCTTTTGGCGGTGACGGCCGCGAACCGGTCGCTCCAGCCCCGGAGCTCTCCCTCGTCCTCCAGGGAGAAGAAGGCGTCCACGTCCGTGATCCCCGCCTCCTTAAGCCAGGTTTTGCGCATGAGCCTGGCCCCCCGTTGGTTGCAGGCGTCGAAGGCCAATGCCCCGCCGGGGAAGCGACGGGCCATGGCGTCGAACAGCCGCCGCACGTCCTCCGTCTTGAAATAATAGAACACGCCTGCGGCGAAGAACACAGCCCCGCCGGAAGCGTCGATCTTCTCCATCCAGCCGTAGTCGTTGAGATCGCAGGCCAGGTTCGTCTCTCTGTCGATGGCCGGCAAGAGCTGGTTGCGCACCTCGATCACGTCCGGAAAGTCGATATTGTAGCCCCGGCAAAGGCCGTTGTCGCATTTTGAAAAAGTGTCGTCGAGACCGCAGCCCAGGTTCACCACGGCGGCCCGGGGATGGTCCTTCAAATAGGCCTCCACCTCGCATCTTAGGTCGTACTGCCGCTGGGCCACCTCCAACGCCCCGAAGAGCCCCGCCGGGGACTCCATCTTCCTCCGCTTCTCGGCGAAGTCGTAATCGAGGGCGTCGCAGATGCGCTTGGCCTCCGGGTCCGAGAACAGGGCCGGGAATCGCTCGGAGCACACCAGCCGCCCGAACAGGGGGATGATCAGCGTCTCCTGCACCGTGTTCTTTTCGATATGATACTTCATTCGCCGCACCTGGCCCTTCTTGGTTAGTATACTCTAACTATGGAGTATATCACAGCTTTTTTCGTTTGAAAATACCCTTTCTGAGGTTTTTTAAATACACGAGATGGGGAGGTGCGATATTATGAATCCGAAGAAGGCAAAAAGGCATTTGAGGAATGGAAAAAAAGACTCCTGAGAGAGGATGATCCCTCATTGCATCAAGTTTAACAATCAAAAAGCGACCGGTCGAAAGGAGAGGAACCGATCACGCAAACCGCGCGGTCAATGACGTTCTGTCAAGGGGTATTTTTAAAAGCACAGACGGTTTTGATCGTCTGTGCTTTTTCGTTGCTTCTCAGTCGGAATTGTGATAAAATAAATCATACAAATCGGGATTTGTAAAGGTGGCTCATATGAAAAAAGGTATTTGCGTTCTATACTACATTACGGTTGTAACAAGTTCATTGGTAGGGTTGTGGCACTTTTTTGTACCATGGATGTTTCGGTGGTATGATTATCTGCCGATGCAATATGAAAACCTCATAGTCGGAATAGATTATACGAATTATTGCTTTTCCCTGTTGTTGTTTGGTTTAAGCATCATGCTGATTATGTTGGGCAAGCGGGCATTGGGCTTAAATAAAGAGGTAATATACTTTTATTTTTTTCTTACAGTAGTTTGGATGTTTCGTGCCTGTCTTGCAACTTTTATAGAACCTTGGCCGCTTGATCCTATACCAGCGGCGGCTATTGGACAATTAGTGGCATCAGATTTACTTGCAGTAATGATGATGTTTGTAAGCGTCTACTTCATAATAAAGGTAATAAAAGGAAACAGATAAATTCCGGTTTGTCGGAATAAAAAGATGCAAAACTTCCGATAAACATTTCTTTTTCGGTAGGTTTTATATGGAAAACAGTGTAATAATAGTGAAAATGACGGCAGTTTTCGGCTCCGTTTCCTCCTGAAAATGAACGGTTTGCCGTTCATTTTGCCTTCAAATCAATGCATAATCTGAAAAATGCCTGCGAAACCGTGACGCTGCGGGCGTAAAAGTCGCATCAAACGGCATGACGAATATTATGATATCATTTCAAAAAAACACAGAAATATCGACGTATTTCTTATGCACCCAATGTATGATAATTCGGAAAATGTATAGATAAAATCCATTGTATAAATCGATGTATGATGTACAAAATGATGTACAGCCCCAAAAATCGGGCAAAATGCGCAAAAATGCGCGTTTAAGGGAAATGAAAAAAGTCCGATGAGATCGGACTTTTTTCGGTGGCTCCCCGCAGGAAGTTAAATCCGAACCGGTCAGCTCCTCATGGAAGATTTTGTTTACCTCTTCCAGAGTGATCGTCTTGGAACCGTCTTTGAAGGTGTATATCAGCACGATTCTGTCATCATAAACATAGACTGCCTTTACAAAATAGTCGATGATCTGCTTTTGAAACTTGGCCTCTCGAATGTCACCGTAACGGAAGCGTTCCATCCAGTGGACGATCATGTCCCGGTTCAGATTCGGCTGCTGCATCTCCTCCTGGATGATCTGCATCTCCAGCTCCTCTTTTTCCGCTTCCAACTCATCCATCCGCGATTTTACGGTTTCGTTGAAAAAGCCCTTTTGCACGGCGTCCAGCAGATTGTCTCTGGCGCTCCTGTTCTCCTCCAACCGCTTTCGCAATACAGGGAGAAGCCGATTCTCTTCTTCCTGTGCCTTGATCATCATATCGGCGACTCGGTCGATCGCGGCATCGGTAAGAGCATGATCCACTGTGTATTTCACGACAGCGTATTCGATCATCTCCTTGCGGACAGCTTTTTTCTTGCAACCCTTTCCGCGCTTCGCTTTCGAGCACTTATAGTAGTGATACGTCTCCCCTGTTCGGCTCGTGCCGCTCTCCCCCGCCATGAACGCGCCGCATTTCCCGCAATAGAGCTTAGTGGTCAGCATATAGTCCACATCAGTTTTGAACCGGGCGGGGGCTTTTCGGTTGCGGGTGAAGCGCTCCTGTACGCGATCATACAATTCTGGGGACACGATCTGCGGCACACCGTTTTCCACGACGATGTCCATGAATCGGTATTCCCCGATATATTTACGGTTGTGGAGCATAAATACGATTACGCTCGGAGAAAAATCCTTTCCGGTCTTGGATCGAATGCCGCGGGCATTCAGATCCTTACAAATCCTGGTGGACGGTTCTCCCTCGGCATAGCGCTGGTAAACCTCCTGGACCACCTTCGCCTCAGTCGGCTCAATGTGGAACTTCCGATCTTCCCCCACATAATATCCGTAAGGTATCAGACTGCCGTTGGACTTGCATTTCAGCGCGTTCTCGGTCATGCCTCGAATGACCTTCTCAGAAAGCTCCGCGGAATAAAACTCCGCATACCCTTCCAGCATCGCCTCCAGCAAAATGCCCTCTGGACGATCCGAAATGTTTTCCTTGGCGGATACGACGCGCACGCCATTCTTTTTAAGGATCGCTTTGTTGCGGGCAGAGTCATACCGATTGCGGGCAAAGCGATCCAACTTCCAGACGATGACCACATCAAACAGATGCTTGGCGCTGTCCTTGATCATGCGTTGGAAATCAGGCCGGTCGTCAGTTTTCGCGGAGAAGGCGCGGTCAATGTAATTCGCTACGACGGTGATGCCCTGTCGATCAGCGAACTCCATACACTCACGGATCTGGCCTTCTATGGACTCCTCCCGTTGATTGTCAGAGGAGTATCGCGCGTAAATGACGCCCTTCATTCATCTTTACCTCCCGAAAGCATGGAAAGCAGCGCATCCTTGAACTTTGCGTGCATGGCAGAGGTCGGGTCAAAGCACATCTCAATAAACTGCTTCAATTCCGGATTGTCCGCCTGCGTCTGCGGATGATAATCATACAGTTTACCCTGCGGATGATCGGTGCGCCCGAGCAAATAATCCAGGGACACATCGAAGTAATCCGCATATTGCACCAGCATTCCATACGGCATCTCCGACACATTGTTTTCGTATCGGAAGATCGCCGACTGTTTCGTGTTCAGCATGGCGGCCACCTTCGCCTGTGACAGACCTGCGCCTTCACGCAGGGTTTTGATTCGTTCTCCGACAATATCCATATCATTCCGGTCCTTTGTTTGGTATGATTCATTATAATCATAATATAGTATATTGTCAATCCTTTTCCGGTATTTTCTGGCTCAATCAGCGACGTCTACAACAGATCGAACAGCATCCCCAAGCTTTGCGCGGCAAATGCCAAGTTTCTGCGGCTCGAAAACAACCAAGGAGTCGGGAATGTGCGGCTTATGCTTCTTGCTGAACGAGGTGTCTCCATAGAAGGCGTTGAAATTGGCCATGGGGATGTTGACCCATTCCGTGTGATCCCGTTGGTTGGCCAGAATGAATCGGACCAGCTCCTCGATCATGCGATCGGGAACACTCTTTGGCGCAGCCTGCGCGATCTTGTCCCGCACAGCCTGTGGCAGCGGGTATTCCTCCATCCGCAGCGGCCCCGCCGCCAACGCTTCGGCGATCATATCATCAAAGCGGATGACCCATGCCCCTTTGGTATTGGGGGCGTACAAAGGCACCTGAAACTTTTTCACATGCTTTTTCCATTCCTTTGTAAAGCCGTTGGACATGCCGTAACAGCGCTCCAGCGTCTGCTTTTTCACATCATTAGGATGGGCTTTCACAAAGGAGATCACGTTTTTGACATGCCGATAGAACCAGCCCTTTCCGTCAGCGGTCACTAGCTCAGGAAACAGGCCGTGAAGCTCACGAAAGTCCACCTGCGCCGTGCCCTCCGCGTTCTTCGGCGCACTGCACCAGGCGCATAAGGCCATGCGGGCGTAGCCGATCCGATCATAAGGATCGTGTGCCAGGGTCCCGTCCTTCTCATGAAACAGATACCCCCTGGCAAGGATGGTGAATACCCGAGCAAAGCCCTTGTTCATATCCAGCAGCATTTCCAGCGTGAACCTGCCGAGAAAGGAGGTGTCCCGCTTGTGAGCTGCGGCGTACCTTGGGAAATGGGTATACGCCTGAAATTCCTGCCATTCGTCGGTCATCCGCCCA
>JAEEGH010022796.1_pt1 | contig 12797 bp, 10 predicted proteins | sample 9134181 | NCBI WGS metagenome assembly JAEEGH01 (sample SAMN16246544, study PRJNA631951) | gut metagenome | biome: gut microbiome; feature: rumen; material: DP-attached | host: Bos | place: Iran: Karaj | collected 2018-10 | reverse complement strand
TTCCAATGATATAAACGGTTATGACGCCGCCGAGACATTCAGGCAGTATTTTTCTAATGCGATCCTTATCTTCTGTTCCGGGGTATATGACATCACGCCCGAAGTACTGTTCCATACCCCATTCAGGTATATAAAAAAAGAACTGCCCGACACAGAAATAGCAAAAATCCTTCACGAAACACTGCAGCACCTAAAGGAACGCCGGCCGGAGCTTGATCTGCTTGTTTATCAAGGTAGGGAAATGATACATCTGCCTGTCAATGATATCACCTATATAACAAGACAACGCGGATACTGTGATGTGTTCCTGTCGGAATATGCACAGGAAAAATACTATACAGACCACCTTACAGTCAGACAATCCCTTCAGGAACTGCAGGACATTCTCTCCCCTTACCATTTTTCGCTTCCTCACAACAGCTATCTTGTAAATTTAAAATATGTTTGGAAATCGAATTACAATGTCATAACTCTCCTGGACAAAACAGAGCTCAATATTGCCAGAAGCAAGGTAAAGAAATTCCGCGAAGACATACTTGAATACTCAACAGAAAAATACCGCAACCAGCGGCTCTAACAAATCACCTTTTCCTTTTGCGGCAGCACTATGACGCTTCTAAAAAACCCGTTAACCTTATCCGTATAGAAAAGCCCCTCATTCCGATCGACGGTCTCTCTTATTATCCGCATCCCCATTCCGTGTCTTTCATTATCCGCCTTGGAAGTGCTGTTCATAACGCCTGCTTTCATCGGTACATCCATAAACGAATTCTCCATTTCCAGGACTATCTGTCTGTTGTCAAGGCAGTAATACCTTGCCCATATTTTCTTTTCTCCTTCGCAACGTCCCGATGCCTCGATAGCGTTTTCAAACTGGTTTCCGATGATTGCGATCATATCGCCTATATCATAATCGTCCAGACTTATATTTGGCTCGGCATAAAAGTCCACACTGATCCCTTCACGCCTGGCCTCGGATAATTTTACTTTCAGCAGTGCATTAACAACACCGTTTTTCACATAATAGGCATCCTGTATCTCCCCAATCTGCACCCGTATGCCGTCCAGTATATCCAGTATCTCCTGATCCTTTTTTTCCTTTGCAAGACCGCCTATCGCCGTCAGGTGCTTCGACAGGTCGTGTTCCCTCTGCATCCACGCCTTCTGCTCACGCTCCAGCTCTTCATACCGTTCCACCTTCAATGCGTTAGCTTCCAACGCCCTCTGGTACGATTCTTTTTCCCTGATCATATCCACAGCTTTTTCTATGAACCTGAAGGATATGATATTCGCGCCCATCAGCAGCATGATCCCCCATTCAATGCCGTAGCTTTTTCCGCCGTTGGCCATTATAAGCCGGCTTATCAGAAATATTAATATCGCCGTTATCACGGGGTACATTATCTTAAGCAGAAAAAAATATTTCCTCTCACCGCCGTCAGTCCCCCTGTTTCTGCTGATGGCATAATACATCACACCCCTTAACATCGTCGCAAGCATATCGATCCAGGGCACGCTGACCGTGCTGTTCAGATCGACATCATACAATATACATACCAACAGTTCTGAACTCATCGAACAGATTGTGAGTATAAAAAACCTTACTACAACATCTTTCCATGTCACATCAAAAATAGTGACAATGATCAGCACAGCCAGGATACTTGCCCCGATCAGATTCAGCGTCGAATTCTCCAGGAGATTTACGCCCAATGTAACACATCCGAGAACCACCAGAATAAATCCCGCCATAACGGAAGATATATTTTTCCTTCTCGGCAGAACACTGTTCAGATAGTTAAACTCCAAAAACTTGCCAAACACACATACTGCCAGCCGCAGAAATAATTCCATCTAAGCCTCCCTTCCACTACTGTCCATGCTTTTTCCTGCCTTGTCCTCTCCCATCCTGCCGGCAGGAAACACCGCCACCGAAGCAGTCTATAAGACAAGGGGACAGTTCTTATTTATTTTTATCATTTACCGGCCCTCTGAAAGACGGGGAAAAGGATAATAGCTTATAGGTAAATATAATGTCCCATCTGTCTTCATATTTATCATGACTATGATCATTCACTGCGCCGGGAAAGTCATAGTTGTTATCATAAACCACAATATTATTTACTCTGCCCGAATCATCCAGCGAAACAATATAATGATAATCACTTTCGCAGCCATCAAACCATTCCCAATCATAAATCTCTCTGCATGCAAAATGATAATCAGGATTCGTTATTTTCTTACTTTTATAGTATTCCGGACATGAATATCTCGCTTCTATCTGTTCGAGAGTTTTTCCCATAAGCCAGTCCTTGTCCACATTTTTCCTGCTTTTTACAAAATCATCCTGCAATACAGTAACCAGTAAAAAAATAGGAAACGCCAACCCGATCAGCAACCCTGTTGAGACTCCTATAACCTTTTCGGGAATGCCCTTTTTTCTGATAAAGAATACCGCAAAAGCGATTCCCCATGCAAAGAAAAATAACATAATTATTGGCAGCCAGAAGTTTTCAAGAAAAATACATAGAAATAGTATGCCTTCCAGTATTAACATGTTTTGTCACCTCTTCGCAATCATCAATCCTCATAGTTTATATACATCCCTTTTCCAATTTAATAAAAATGTCCGGTCGGACATTACATATAAGCGGCCTATATAGTCTTTACCATACCACAGCTTAAAAGCATTTTAAATATGCTGCGGCACTTTTCACCTGAGCGGTCAATATACGCACCTGAGCGGTAACTTTTCCCTCGATGTATTATAACAATTAAAAAATGCCTACACTGCAGTTCTGCAGAAATAGACATTTTTTTGTACAAAAAAGACATTTTTGTTACGATTGTTTAATTAGGACTTTCCCCGGCTCCGTCAGACAGATACACCGGTGCAAGAGAACGGATGAACCCGTACTTTACTTCATCATTAGGATACCCCAGCTGGTAGCTCTTAAACTCTTCATCATAAGCCTTTATGGTGAGATATCCCGTCTGATACAGTAACGGCACCGGATCGGGATTCTCAGTTCTGTAGTCCTTTATATCCTCATCCGTTGCGTATATCCTACCATCCGTTATTTGCGATGGATCAAAGTTTATCTTCCTAAGCTGCTTTACAAGAAATGTAGGCGTGCCGGTTTCAAACCAATGATAGCCGAAATTCCTGTCTGCCAGTGCCGTAAGCAAACTGAAAGGATTGTATACTCCCTCGGCTCTTATATTAAAACGGTATCCGTCATAAGTCCTTTTAAGAACTTCAAGACACTCCGTTTCCGACATCCCATTTTCTTTTCCGCACTCCCTTACCTCTTCCATCAGATCATTATGAAGTTCCGCCTCCGTTATACCGCATATTCCGGCATACTCAGCCGACATGGAAATATCTCTCAGATTATTCAGATCGCTGAAGATACTCACCTTGCTGAATTTTGTTACGCCGGTAATGAATACGAATTGTATATAGCTGTCATAACTCTTAAGCACACTAAAAAATCCCTTAAATACCTGGCGGTTATGTTCAGTCCTATCATCATCCGTCATAACCTCAAGAAGCGGCTTGTCATACTCATCCACAAGGATGACACATCTCTTGCCCGTCTGCTCATAGGCTCTCTGTATCACTCCACAAAACCGCTGAGAAAGTGTTTCCTCCACAGGATTACTCCCGTAGATTTCTTCCCAGCCCGACAGATGAATATTCAAAACCTTCTCCAGTGCCTCCGGAGAATTAAAGTTTTCCTTATTGAAGTCAAAATAGAATACCGGGTACGTCTCCCAGGCATGCTCATCACCCTCAATAAGTTTCTCTATGGCCAGTCCCTTAAATAGCCCTCTTTCACCTTCCCAGTAATACCGAAGCATCGAAAGGAACAGACTCTTACCGAAACGCCTCGGACGGCTTAAGAAAAAAGGCGTTGAGAGTGAGACAAGACGGTACAGATACTCCGTTTTGTCCACATATACATAACCGCCTTCCCTAAGCTTCTTAAAATCCTGTATTCCTATTCCAAGTTTCCTGATATCACCGGCCATATGTTTTTCCCTTCAAAATGTTTTACTGGATACATTTTAGCATTTTCCCCTGGCAATATAAAGTGTTGGCCAGTAAAAAACAAGCCACACAAGACATCTGAATATAAGATAAGCCAGAAGAACCGTCCCGCTGTCTTATTAACAGAATACCATTATCACAGGGCACAGCGATAACCAATAAGCATTACCACAACATTAAATATCATCATCTTCACAATTCCTAAGGTATTCACAGCCGTAAATAACAATACAAACTTTTTAACCCTATTTTTTTCCTTTTCAACAATTTCCTTGAATAAAAATTTATTTTGTAAATAATAAGACAGCAGGATGATAGGAATAAAAAAAATTTTTGTTATACAAAATTCTGCCATAACCAATAGGCAGAGTGTCTTGTCAGGGATAATACCCACTATTTGCGGATACTCATAACATATATCATCTATAATCGACCTGACCATCAAAACCCAATAAAAGGATGATATGAAATAATCAAGTGCGATATTATAAATAATCCATCCTGTTTTTCTGTTTTTTATGGCAAACGATGCAGCCACGCCAATAATTCCCAACAGACATGTAAAGACCACATGTGCATACATTACTTTGAAATCCATAACATAAAACCCGTCTGTCCAACCTTCTAAAACTGCCGGAAGAAGAAAATGTATGCCTAAATATATCCATAGAATAATCATGACTATTAAAACCGGCCAATACACATAGCGCCTTTTTTTCACACACTCCATAAACTGTATACCTCGTTCATTCTTTGAATAATTCTAAACAAATCATCCCGCACCCATGATTTTTTCCACTCTTCCTTACTAGGCAAAACCCTCACTAATATACCCCTCCAAAATATTTATCATCCACCATCGCTGCTCTGTTGCGGATACTCAAAAAAAAGTAAACTTTAGCATATTTGTATCCGGCATGGCCTCTACCGGCAGGCCCTCTATCAAACAATACAGAAAAGACATATATTCTCTGTTTATTTCTCCCGCGATTCCACCTAACTGTAAAAAACCAACTATCGGCAGGAACATACTGTATATCACCATGCAAAGCAAAACAATCCATTTATATTTTATTTGACTTTTAATCGTCACTATAAATGATGACAGAAGACAGCCAAATATGATCAGCATATTGATTATCAACAGGCTGTATGTAACCTTGGTCCCATCCCTTACATATAGTCTGTTGTCAACTTCATAAAAAACCAAGCTACAGATAAATCCATTAAAATTGTGACACATAACTAATATACTGCATGGAAGATCCGTGCTGATCTGCAGCAGCAACAATATGGCGAACTGAATTCCATATGACCGGACGATTTTTCCCAATAAAGCTTTCATTCTATATATATGCACTCAATATGAATGGAATTATAAAGCTCATCGTAGCACTTGCGATATTTGCAACCAGACTATAAACAAATCCACGTGTTACCCTGTTTTTTCCATCCCTATCCCTCAGCATATATGCATAGAATGCTCCCTCTATCAGCATTATTGCCACCTCGATAAGCGGCCAAAAAAACAATATAAAAAAAGCAGCTGCAATCCCACTCAATGAGCCATAGACCAGGTAGTGATTCAGCGGAATATTCGTCACCGTATTTATAAAAAGAAAACTGAAAACATTCCTTTTAGTGAACGGATATCTGAACAGCTTAAGTATTATACCTTCAACAACAAGAGTGATCACATAACACCCTGCTACATAGGAAATGCGTCCCAGCACCTGATTTGTCCGGTTTTCCACCAAAGTTCCGGTCGCCATATCATAAACACATGTAGCATTAAATTCCTCCTGACCGAGCACATCACTGATATACACTTCCCCATCAGCATCTATAATGATCACCTTGAATGGATTAGGCACACTATAATCAAAAATATAACGATTTTCAACATTTGAACGGTAATAACTATCCCCCACCGGTGTTTCATGATAAAACCAGCCATCATAGAGAAATCCCTTAAGATATTCCACTACACTTTCATCATTTACATCATCAAGCTTAAGTTCACTGTTCACATTTGGCACTCCGCGTTCTTCAGGTGTAGCCCAGTTTGCAAGCAATGCTACATAATAGCTTTCCGGTGCATTAACAACCGTAAGATCAATCGACGGCTTCGGACCCATATCTGCCCTTACCGGAATAATGCAGACAAGTATGCCGTAGAGAACAAAAGTGATAGCAAAAAATATCTTAAGCATTGTCTTATCTTTGTTCATATTTCTCTCGTTCCTCGCATTTTGTGTTTATATCAGTATTCTCCCACATGAACCTCCGCGTTCGGGAATAATTCCTTCAGTTCCTGCTCATATACATCAGCATCTTCACCATAATACTCTAACCTGATATATTTCAAATTAGGCCAGGCTTCCGAATCTGCTTCGGAAATATCAGAACAGTCATAAATTAAGCAGTATAGACCTTCTGAAAAACTTAAGGTCTCTTCAAGGTCTTTCCAGTCATTTACAAAAGGGCGGTAGATCCACCATTTTCCATAAGTTCCATTCGCATATTTCTGCCATTCAGGATGATACTCATCTCTTTCATCAACATAGTTTCTTGCGCTAATCGGGTAATCTCCACTATCGTACCCGACCTCATCAAAAGTAATACGGCACTTTTCCAGATTACCCGCCGGACATCTTTCGTCATAATAAATTGTCAGATCATCTATCACTTGTTTTATAACTGCCGGATTCCGCGGTATCCCGTCAAAATCAATAGCAATATATTCGTCACCACCATCTTCGTGCGTACTCACCCACCATATTTCGGTCCCTTCATATGAATTAGCTTTAAACATATCATATATTTCCCTACAGTCCTCCGTCATATCATCAGGGTCAGGTATTTTCACGGTTCCTACTCCGTGCCACATGAGAAGACCAATAATTGGAAATACAACAAATACCAGAAATAAAATAATTATCGCAGCCATTGCGAATTCATTGAACAAATACATATAAACTTTTATCTTTGCCACTACCGCCGCAAAGATTATCATCCCGGTGTCTTTTCTTTTATCAGATTTGTCTTTATTTTCTTTCCCCAAATCTTCAGCCTCCAGCAATCATATGATTCACCAACCTCCAGTTCTTTCTCACATACAAGCTTGCTTACGATTAGAGAAAAATACTTTTGGCAAGGTAATCATTTTATGTATTCAACTACATTACTTACACGAATATAAGTACCATCGATAAATGCGACAAGGTATACCTTGTATGTTCCCGGATCTGAACCCAGCCATTCATCCGGTTCAAGTTCCATATCCGGCACACCAGAATAATCTACTGCACCCCACTGTGCTATTTCAACTCCATCACGCTCTACATACCATGACAATGTCTGAAATCCCTCATGGTCATCCCTTGTTATCAAGCAGTCATCATTCAGCTCCAGACAGAAAGTCTCCGTTACAGGGGTTTCAGCAATCTTTTTCATCTTATATGACGGATATTTGAAATAATTGCCATTGACTATAACATTCTTAGAATCACAATTTATGAAAGTTATAGCCGCCTCTCTCCCTATGATTGCCGCACAGTCATCGGTACTTCCCACAACCTCTCCCTCTGCACACACATTTTCCCAGACATGCGTTCCATAAATCTCACCACCAACAATCCCTGTACATGTTGCTCCATGTACATACGCATCTTTAAATGTGATGTCATGCACAACGGTATCACAACCATAACCGATAAAAGCACACTGAGATATTCCGAGATCTATATGCATCCCTTGAATCGTATGTCCGCCGCCATCGACTGTTCCGGAAAAATAAAACGATCCTTTCTGGAATTCACTCCACCCCATCGGCATCCAATCATATCCGGTTAGGTCTATGTCGTTTTCAATAGTCACATTAACCTTTACCCCCAGTGTAGTATTAACATAGTACACCACAGAAGCCAGCTCCTCCGGTGTTGATACATGAAAATCCGGTGCATTATCCTCTGCCCATTTTTTATCCGCCAATGCCATAATGCTTCCGGTATCATATGCACTCTCCCACGCGCACTTTGCCGAACCAGGTCCTTCTCCGTAAAGATACTGATACGGATCTATTCCACCAGTGGTGTCATCCCCAATATCATTCATAGTATCTTCTTCAAACAGCTCATCATCATCTTCAAAAGAGTAACCTGTCCCAGGGCGATATATACATCCCGTCAGTATAGCCATCAAAACGACTGCTAATCCGTATATGTTCATTTTAAAGGTTAATTCTCGATTCATTTTTGCTCCTTGGGTTGAAAGTTTTGGTTTATATCAAATTTTATGCGCACTTGACGAATAATTTAACGGATTCTGACAAACCGCGGCGAAAAGCAAAAAGCTGCAAAGCGTTGAAACCCTCAAGAATCCTATAAATGTCGCAGCGATCATGCGATACAATAAACTGTATTCTTATCAAGGTACTTTTGGCAACTTAATCATTATCATTATACTTAAATCAAATCAACTTTCTACCGCACATGACAAAATAGACATTTTCAGGTGTAAAATTGCATTTTTCAAGATAGGGATTATTTCCTTGGAATAGGTGCTTTTTCTCAAAAATATAATACTGTACCGGTTCAAGATCTTCTGACGGATCATCATCCGCAAAATCATCAGTTATAGCCACCGTACACGATCCCGGTACCACATACACTCTTTCCTCATTGTATCCCCTGCCTTTTATTAAATAATTATAATGACAAGAGTCCGGTTCTTTTTTACGATCTGTCAAATAAGCAGAGTGTTCGTTTAACAGATCCATAACATCTTTATCAATTTTATCCAGCCATTCATTCTCCGTTTCATTGATATCATCATATGACATTTCTGCTTCAGCATGCAGGTCTTGCACCTCATAGACACTGGCGACCACTAAAAGCATAGCAACAGAAACAGCCTGTATAGTTATTAAATTTATTCTATTCCTTCTCAATATACTCCTCCCCACGCTCAACAAGCTCGTCTATCGCCGGAAGCGAAAAGCATACTATTCCGTTAGCCCCATTTTCCGTCTGCATGACTGACGGCACAGCCTTATAGACTTCATCAGTCTCCGGCACATAAAGCAGTACATCTTCGGAAGAGTATACCTTATGCCAGTCATTGGTATCCAGACACGTCAGTATACCGCTATTTCCGCCGCTGTTCAGCGTGATATACAGCCTGCTTTCATCAGCTGACAGCACCATATCCATATTGGTATAGAATAAGTTATAGTCTATATAATCAACAACACTCTCCGAAAGCAGCTGCCCATCCGTCGCTGAATACACCAAAAGCCTGTTATCAGTCATAACCACGGCTAAATATTTATCCTTATCATCAAACCCCATCGCAGATATTTCTCCTTCTTCAGTCTTAATTTCCGCCCTGACGCCACCCATAGCAATATCATAAATTCTGATATAACCGTCAAGATCCAATGCAGAAAATAAGGCTGTTGATGAACCGCAGCAAATATGATCCTTGTCTATATGCTCACAGACAGCCGGAATATCCGTTATCTCACGGCTCTTTATGTTTATCACACGAAAATACTGGACATCCGTACTTTTTATCCCGCTCACCGTAATTAACAGATAGCCAGCCGGCAAACCATACATTTCCAGATACTTATATGAATCAAACTCCAGATCCATATACTTAAAATCACCTGAATCGTCTTCCCTCATCAGTATCGTTTTTTTCCACGACATATCAGCAGCAGTAACTCCAAACCGTCGTCCATATGCCGTATAGTCGTACTCATCCCGCGAATCCATAAAAAAACGGAGTGTTTTGCCATCCGGCATGTTTATAAGTGCCATTCCATCATACAATATGCTGTTATCATATGTTTTCTTCCCTGTCTCAAGATCGACTGTTATATATTTTTCAAGCAGCACATCTGAATAAGTAATATGCTTATTATCACTCCACAGTTGCATATCTCTGGCCTGCTTCAGCTGAATTGCCAGCTCCGGATCGGAATTCCTGTATTCTTCAACCACTGCCATGGTCTCCGGATCTATGATGCGGATAAGAGTTTCTGCATTATCTCCATGTCCGGCTTGTACCGAATATATGAGTTTCCCGCCTGAAACCTGCTTAAGAGACGCATGATACTGCATTCCTTCATCCGTCCAGGACACTGTTTTCAGACTTTTATCAATACATGGATGCAATAGAAATAGCGTCCTTGGGGCGCCCGCACATAAACCGGCCGCCACAGCATTTTCATCCGGATAAAAGCCGTACCCGCCATCATTGTGTGCAAATTCTCTTGAAAAATCCAATCTATAAAAGCCATCACGGTCTATGATCTTTTCTTTGGCAAATCCGTATTCGCCGAAATCAGCATAATAGTTCCCGCTGCTGTCTACTACGATATAATAGTATTCCTTATCATTCAGCATGTACCATTCTGCAATATCAGCATTCTCCATTTTTTTATTAAGCAACAGGTCTCCGCTTTCTCCGCTGAATATATATAATTCTTTATCCACGGAAACAAAAATACATTTTCCTTCAGCCTCCACACTCATCCTGAAGTCACTCACATTTTTTTCTGACGGCATTTCCGTATTAACCTTAGTCTTAAATCCCTCCGAGCCATCCAGAAAGTATTCATTAAGATAAATACAGCTTTCTGCCGGATCTACGGATAAAAATATAAAATGTTCTCCCTGCTCATCATAGATACAATCAATCCGTTTACAACCGTCACCATCGATCCTGTTTAACAGTTCTTCATTTTCCATATCGAAAAAATATATTGCGTCTGCGCCGGTTGAAAAGACAGCATGAGTCCCGTCCCGATCTGACATCATTACCGGGGTGCCGACAAAATATCCCTCATCCTCAAGAATTACTTTTTTCTCTACCTGACCATGTTTAGTTTCACGGTACAGCATATAGTATTGGTCATTAAAAGCATCATAACCCGTACATAGAAAATATTGTCCGTCTGCCACCTTACGGGCCCCCAGTATATCCGGCTGCGTATATATACCGTTTTCCAGCTCGTACATTGCGTTCCACATGGACACTCCATCGGTCAAGCTTATTGCCTCATATCCATCTCTATCCTGAATAATGAATATACCGCTACTCTCGATCAGACAGCAGCACGAAGCTCCGTTTGCATGATGCTTCCAGAGCAATGCTCCGTCCTCTGTGTCGTAGGCTCTATAGTATCCGGCAGCGTCATAAATTACTGCCGTCTGTCCGTTTTCCGAAAGAATATAGTCCTGTATATCCGCCGGCAGGTCTATCAATACATCTGTCCTGAAAACATTTGAACATTCACCAACCCCGACAGCTCTGCTAAGCAGTAACGACGCGTCATTTGTCAGTGCCGACCTGCGGTTTTCATTATCTACGGCAGCAAGCGCATTGGTTACCGCACCGCGCATATCGCCTGCATCTGCCATCCTCTCCCCATCAATAAGCAGCAGCTGTCCCTCACGTATATCCAGTGCGTCATATTGAGCCTGTATCTCCGCATTTTGGCTGCTTATTTCTATGTTCTGCTGTTCGATCCTCTCATTCCTTAAGCTTATTTCCCTGTTTTTTATCCAGGTATTTGCAGTAAAGGCAAAGACCAGAGAAAAAGCAAATGCCGCGATCATGGCATTTCGCCTGAAGCAGTAACGCCGCTCCCTCTGCCACAGATTATCAAATGGCTGTCCCATAAGAGCCGCATATATCCTGAAGCTCTCGCGATAAAACCTTCCCGCAGAATAATTATGTTCAATGTCAGTCAGATTCGCAGCAAGCGGTTCTGTATGTCCGCTCACGTTTCCATCTTCATCATATATTGTTGTAAGTATTGCAGGAAATGATTCCTCAGGAGTCCCGTCAGCAAGAACAGCTATAACATTTTCTCTGCCATGCTCCGAAATAAAATACTTTATCTCACGCTCTACCCACACAGACTCGCGGGTTCCCGGTTCGCAGATAACCAGCAGAAAACTGCTTCGATCCAGGGCACTCATTATCTTGCTGCTCAAGTCGTCCGAAACCGCCAGCTCCTCCTCATCACGGAACACACGTCCAAGTCTTTTTTCCTTTACGTCTTTTCTGTATTCTTTTGGTACACTGTAATGCTCTATGCTGCCATGTAATTTTTTTGCGATCCTCATGCTCAACGGAAGATGGCGATAGCTTATAAATGCCTTATATTCTATTGATATTTCTTTTTTCTTATCCATGTTTTCCTTTGTATTCATTCTCCAAAAAAGTGATCTATGTTCTCATCCGTCAGTTCATAAAACTCCGCATCAGGTGATGCTTCACAGATATCCTTTTCAATCCGCTTTAATTTCTTTGCATCTGCATCCCATATTATATTCACCACCTTTATCTATTTATATCATCACACATATCTGAAGATACTGACGGATTTTCTGAGTCGGCAGCTTCTCCTCTGATATCCACCTTTCCTACAAGGCGCACTTCATCCTCGTCCGTAAATATATAGACCACACCATCCAGAGTCTCTACCGCCACATTAAAGCAGCCTTCCGCATCCCATACAAGTTCATCATCTTCCGTGCCGTCTACAGCCACCTTATACAAACCATCAGTTTTCATTATGAGACAGTACTCCAAATCATCAGTATATCCGACAATCCACTCACCTGGCTTGTCTGTTTCATATACCGAATTACAATCACCCGTCTCAATGTCCCAATAATAAAGGGACTCACCAGATATATTTTCACGATTTTTATGATAAAACCGG
>JAEEGH010022794.1_pt1 | contig 12797 bp, 7 predicted proteins | sample 9134181 | NCBI WGS metagenome assembly JAEEGH01 (sample SAMN16246544, study PRJNA631951) | gut metagenome | biome: gut microbiome; feature: rumen; material: DP-attached | host: Bos | place: Iran: Karaj | collected 2018-10 | reverse complement strand
TTTTCCATCTTCGCCACGGCTTCCAAGGCGCTATTGTCCAAGGAAGAATAGCGGCTCGATTCCGAGACTTCAATTTGTTCAATCTTGCCATCGGCGAGGATGGTAAACCGCACACGTACCGTGCCTTCCTGCTTTAGGCGCTTAGCCGTCGCAGGGTAATCCTTGATCTGTTCCAATTGCTTTTTGAGCGAGCGCAAGTACGTGCGGGTCACCATTTTCACAGAGTCTGCCGAAGGTTTGGGCGGTTCCTTGACCACAGGGGGCGCGGGAGGCGCTTCGACAACAGGTTCCGCAACTGCAACCGGGGCCGTTTCTGTTACCGGTTCCGGGATTGGTTCCGGTTCAGGAGGCTGTTCTTCGACCGGTTTTTCGACCACCTTCGGGATAATTTTAGCACGAACGACCTTTTTCACGACCGGAGGCGCTTCTGGAGGCGGAGGGGGCGCGATATAGACCTTTTCCGCATGCATTACGGGGCTATCAGGGCGCTGAGTCGAGATTTCTTGTTTCTTGAAATACGGGTTTAAAAGTGTGGCGATATGGATAAGGATTGCAACGGCAATCCCTATATAGAAGGCCTTGTTAAAAGACAAAGCTGAATAGATTCGTTTCTGAGTCATTTGAACCACACAATTGGACGGACAAAAATAAATCAGAACACCCCCTATATTCTACTCTAAACGGTTTAAAAAAGCTCCAATTAGACTAGGGTAACATTTTTAACAGAAATGGCGATTTTGAGCGAATTTCGCCAATAATCCAAAGTGTTTTGCTTAAATCCAATCCGTCTTAAATCAAAAATTTTTCTTCTAAAATATGATTCTTTGTTCTAAATTTTGTTAGCCTAAACTATCTTTTCAGGAATTTATTCAAAATGACTTCGAACAAGAAACAGGAAAACCCCTTTAAATTGCTTTGGGTTTACGCCGGAAATAAAAAGGCACAGCTCTTCAGAGCCTCTTTTTATGCCGTTTTGGGCATTTTATGCGGAATCATCCCCTACTTTTGTGTTGCAAAGTTACTATCCGCATTCTACAACAAGATAGTTACCAGTGACGAAGTGCTGATTTACGGCGGAATAGCAATTGCAGGTTATGCCCTGAAAGTATTCTTGACGACATTTTCGACAATGACCTCGCACGAGGCCGCATTTTCCATTTTAAAGACGTTGCGTACAAAGATTACCGAGAAAATGGAGCACATCCCCATGGGAATCATGCTCGACAAAGCTTCCGGTTCTTACAAGATGCTCGTCGTTGATACGGTTGAACGCATCGAAAAACCTTTTGCTCACATGGTGCCAGAAATGACCGCAAACATCGTGACTCCTTTGACAATAATAATCGTGTTGTTTGTCATGGATTGGCGTATGGCTCTCGGCGCTGTAGCGACCATTCCTTTGGGATTTCTGGTAACCATGGGGCAATTAATTGGCTATAAGGAAAAATCTGCCCGTTTCTTCAAGGCCAATGCCGATATGAACGATTCCATCGTGGAATACGTGAACGGCATCGAAGTCATCAAGGCATTCAACCAAAGCGCATCTTCGTTTAGCAAGTTCACAAACGCCTGCAAGTACTATCGCGATACGACACTCGAATGGTGGCGCGGTTGCTGGTTCTTCTCGGCTGCAGGCTTGAATACGCTTTCTTCGACATTACTTGTAACGCTCCCGCTCGGCGCTTACCTGTTCATGAACGGGAAAATTGAATTCGGCACGTTCCTCACTTGCGCGGTACTCAGCATGGGCATTGCGGGGCCATTGATCGCCGCCATGAATTACGCGGAAATGTTCGCTTCGGTTTTCCAGGCATTTACGCAAGTGAATGATTTTTTGAACGAAAAAGATCAAATCCGTCCGAACGAAAACGTAAAGTTTAACGGTTCTTCTTTCGAATTCAAGAACGTCACATTTGGCTATAAAGAAAAGAATGTTTTGAACAAAATCTCGTTCAAGACAGCAGAAAAAGGCGTCACCGCAATTGTCGGACATTCTGGCAGCGGAAAATCCACCATCGCCAAATTGATGGCCGGGTTCTGGGATGTGGGTGAAGGCGACATATTGCTCGGTGGCGTCAGCTTGTCTAAAATACCGTTCAAGCAGCAGATGCAAAAAATCAGCTACGTGGCACAAGACAACTACCTGTTCAATGTTTCCATCATGGAAAACATCCGCATGGGACGCCCAGAAGCAACCGACGAAGAAGTTTATGAAGCGTCAAAGGCTGCGGGGTGCCACGAGTTCATCAGCGCGCTTGAACACGGCTACGAAACAAAGGCAGGCGATGCAGGCAACAGGCTCTCTGGAGGCGAACGCCAGCGCATCACGATTGCACGCGCGATTCTCAAAAACGCAGACGTCATCATCTTGGACGAAGCGACCGCTTACGCCGACCCTGAAAACGAGGCCGAAATCCAGAAGGCACTTTCGAGACTCATTCACGACAAGGTGCTCATCGTCATTGCCCACAGGCTTTCGACCATCAAGAACGCCGAAAAGATTCTGGTCATTGAAAAGGGCAAACTTGCCGATAGCGGCACGCACGACGAACTGTTGAAAAAATGCGATTTGTACAAATCCATGTGGGAACGCCACATTGCAGGTTCCGACAATAAGGAGGTTGCATAATGCTTAAGACTTTGAAAAGGATTATCAAGCTTTCCGGGAAGCACAAGGGACGCGTTTATTGGGGACTAGTTTGTAGCATACTGAACACGATTTTCAACTGTTCTTCTGTATTGGCATTCCTTTGGGTATTGCAAAACATCAACAATCTCACGATGGATGTCATTTGGAAGACTGTCGCTATATTGGCCGTCGGGCTTGTAGGCAAAATTATTCTCAAGTTCTTGACGAACATTTTCATGACCGCTGCAGGGTTCATCATCTTTACGGACAAGCGCCTTGAACTTGGTGACAAGCTGAAAAACGCTCCGATGGGTTATTTCTCGAAGGAATCGCTCGGTCGCATCAACAATACGATTACGACCAACATGGCGACTCTCGAGAACTTTACCATGATGGCTGTAGACAACGTTGTCGGCGGCATTTTGCAAGGACTCGGCGTTTCCATTTTCCTCATGATTTTCGACTGGAAAATGGGACTCATCGCCATCTCGGGATTTTTGCTTTCGCTTATCCCTTTGACGCTTATACAGACCAAATCTAATTCACTTTCATTAAAGCGTTACGAAGCAGTTGAGCGTGTCACAAACAATGTCCTTGAATACATCCGCGGCATTGCTGTCATCCGTTCATTTGGCAGAGGCAACGCCTCCAAGCTTGATGAGACTTTTGATGAATTTGAAAAGACCGCCATCAGGATGGAAAAAGGCATTCTCGTTCCGCATGGATTTTTCAGAGCTACACTCGAAATTTTTAGCGGTATCATCATTCTGTGTGCCGCTTGGATGACGTATCACGGCACAATGGATTTTACCTACGGCATGATGTTCCTTGTTTCGGGATTTATCATCTACGGACAAATGGAACTCCTTGCCAATGGCGCATTCTTGATGGAACAGATTGAAACCTCCATGGACCAAATGGATGAAACTTATAACGTTCCAAAGCTTACCGGGCATGAATCTGTTGACGAGAACAAGACCGACATCGAAATCAAGGACGTGACTTTTGGTTATGACTCTCGCGTGATTCTGGACAAGATCAGTGCGAAGATTCCCGCAAAATCCAAATGCGCTATTGTCGGTTATTCCGGTAGCGGCAAAACAACTTTGTGCAATCTGATTGTCCGTTTCTGGGATGTTCAATCGGGTTCAATCACATTCGGCGGAAAAGACATCAAGAGCTATGCGCCGGATGAATTGCTGTCGCATTTTTCGATGGTGTTCCAAAATGTTTTCCTGTTCAATGACACCGTCGAAAATAACATTAGATTCGGCTGCCCGAATGCAACGCACGAACAAATCGTAGAAGTTGCAAAACGCGCCCGTTGCCACGATTTCATCGAAGCTCTTCCCGACGGATACAACACTGTCATTGGCGAAAATGGCAGCAGCCTTTCCGGTGGTGAAAAGCAACGCATTTCAATTGCACGAGCCCTCTTGAAAGACGCACCGGTCGTCATTCTCGACGAAGCGACATCTTCCGTGGACCCCGAAAATGAATCGGAATTGATGGAAGCGATTGCAGAACTCACTAAAGGAAAAACGGTCATCTCTATCGCCCATCGTTTGAATACGGTAAAGAACGCCGACCAGATTCTTGTCATTGACCGCGGACATATTGTACAACGCGGCACGCATAAAGAACTCTGCAACGTCAACGGCGTTTACAAGAAATTCTTGGATATCAGGCAATCTTCAGCAGGCTGGAGCATTACCTAAACAAAGGATTTGGAAAAATGGAAAAAACTCTAGAGGAACGCTGGTTCCCCTTCTCCACCTATGCTCTGAACGATACGGAGCACAAAAAAATCTTCTGTTTTCACCATGCAGGAGGTTCTGCGAGCGTGTATCGCAAGTGGACTCTTGAAAAGAAAAAGATGAATTTTATATGCGTCGAGCTCCCCGGCAAGGGAACGCGCCGCCGAGAAGCATTTGTAGGCGATTTCAAGAAGCTCCTGGAACCGCTTTGCGAAAGCATTGTAAAAGTGACGCAGGGCAAGCCATTTATCTTGTTCGGGCACAGCATGGGCGCCGCCATGGCATTCTACGTTGCAGAACATCTGCAAAGCAAATACGGCGTCCGCCCAGAAAAACTGATTGCAGCAGGCCGCCAAGCCCCGCAAGATGAAGACCCGGGAGAGTTCAAGACTTACATGGGCGACGATGCGCTGATCCGTGAACTCAAAAAATACAATGCCACGCCTAAGGAAATTCTTGAAAATAAGGAATTGCTCCAATTCGTCCTTCCCGAAGTGCGCAAGGATTACACGCTCAATGAAAGCTTGATTTACAATGGCGAACGCATTGACACCCCGATCTATATCAATTGCGGTTCCAAGGACATTGGAGCGACAGCCGCCATTATGCAACGCTGGCAAACCGTCACGACACAGGAATTCAAGGAGAAGGAATTTGAAGGAGATCATTTCTTTGTCTTGAATTCTGAACAGTACCCCGAATATCTCGCTAACGCAGGTTAAAAATTTATGTTCACCAACAATCTTGAATGCATCCATTCTGCCGTTTTTGCAAAAGCTTTTGAAACACCATCGGCGACCGCGCTCGTATCACGAAATGCGGACGGCACCTACAATTACAAGACATATGCAGAACTTGCAGAAAGCGCCTTAAAAATTGCGTCCACATTGAAAGCGGCAGGAATCAAAGCCAAAGACCTCGTCTCCATCGTTTTGCCGAAGGGAATGAATCAGGTCTTCTGCACGCTCGGCATTCAGGCGGTCGGCGCAGCTTACGTTCCCGTTGGAATCCACCAGCCGATGGAAAGAATGCACAAAATTTTTGATGCTGCAAAAATTTCTGCAATCATCACAGACGCAGAACATGCAGAACAAATTCGCAAAGAAAATCATGTCTGGAAAGTTATCGTTGTCGATGAAGCTTTGCAAAGCGCGCCCATGCCCAAAGATGAGATTGTCGAAGACCCTTCGCTCCTCGCCTACATCATCTTCACCTCTGGCACAACGGGCGTTCCGAAAGGCGTGATGATTTCGCATCGCGGCGCAAGCAACACCATCCGCGACATCAACGCGCGCTTTAATTTAACAGCAAATGACGCCTGTATGGCGATTTCAGAATTGGACTTTGACCTTTCCGTTTATGACATTTTCGGCATGCTTTCCTTGGGCGGAAAGGTCATTGTCCTCTCTGAAGAAACTAAAAAAGAAGCAAGCATCTGGAAACAGATCGCAAGCGATCAAAAAGTGACATTGTGGAATTCCGTCCCGGCGCTTTTTGAAATGTTCACGATTGTCGCAGGCGACAAGGCAAGCAGCATTCCGCTAAAGACCGTAATGCTTTCGGGCGACTGGATTCCGCTCCCGCTTTTCGGCGCCACAAAAAAACTTTGGCCAAGTGTTCGATTTATCTCACTCGGCGGCGCTACAGAAGTCTCTATTTGGTCCGTTTGGTACGAAGTCAACGAATTGAATTCCGAATGGAAATCCATCCCCTACGGAAAAGCTTTGCTGAACCAAAAAATCAAGGTCATGAACGAAAGTGGCAAAGAATGTGCGACAGGAGAAGCGGGTGAGCTTTGGATTGGCGGCATAGGCGTTGCCGAAGGTTACTTGAACCAGCCGGATTTGACGCAAGAGCGTTTCCCTGTTGAAAAAGGCGAACGCTGGTACAGAACCGGCGATAAAGTCCGCATGATGGCTGACGGAAATACAGAATTCTTAGGCCGTCTAGATACGCAAATCAAACTTGGCGGTTTCCGTATTGAACTTGGCGAAATCGAAAACGTCATCAAGAAAAAATCAAACATTGTAAACGCCGCCGCAGTCGTTGTCGAAAACGGAGCCAAAAAGGAAATTGTCACAGCAGTAATCCCGGCATTGAATAAAGAAAAAATTGCAAAGTACGATTATAAGTTTATCGAAAACCATGAAGACGAATCCTTATCGGATCGTACCAATGCGGTTGCTGCACTGATTCACGACATCCGTTCTAACGTCAAGATTATTCCCGAAAAATCAAAGAACGCTTTTACATTGTGGAACAATTGGCTTTTCAAGAACGGCTTTGAAAGCATCCGCCCCGCTGTAAAATCTGAATTTTCAAAGGAACTGAACAGCGCAGAAAATGTTGATTTGCTACAGAATGTTCTTGTCGGGAATCGCCCCGAAACAGACCTTTTAAGCAACAAATTTTTCGCTCCAGAAAAGTTGCTTTGCGAAAGTGCTCCGTTCAAGACGTTCATCGCCAAAGTCGTCACGCTCGCCGCATCAAGCGAAGCAAAGAAAATCGCATTTTTGAATGCGCGTTCCGGGCTTGGAGTCCATGAGTTCTTGAGTCGTTATGAAAAGAGCGGAATGGAAATCACGCTATTCGATGAATCAACCGGCATGCTCGATGAAGCGCGTGACACATTGCGCAATTGGAGGGATTGCCTAAAATTCAAGCAACTCGATTTGAGCGCTTGCGTCCAGGATTTAGAATCTTTCGACTTGGTGATTGATGCAGGATTTTTGCACACTTATAACAATCCTAAAGACGCATTAGCATTCGCCTATATGATTTTGAAAAAGAGCGGAACGCTCATGGCACTGGACTTTGAAAATTTCGACCCGGTCGCTATCGTGAGTTCCGCCGTACTGGAAAACGGTTTTACAAAATACACGCGTTTGCGCCGTTTCACCTCGCTTTTGACCGACGAAGAATGGGAATCCATTTTCAAGGAACTCCCCTTTGCAACAATTTCGCTTGAAAACAATTCGCACTTTGTACAGACAATTGTGGCAAAGAAAGCTTCTGATGCCAAAGAAATTCTTGGCAACGAATTTGAGACATATTTGAAAACAAATCTCGTTCCGTACATGATTCCGTCTAGGACAGAAGTATTTGTGAAGTTCCCACTTACCGCAAACGCCAAAGTGGACCGCAAAACCATTACCGCGTATTTGAAAAAGACCAGCGATGCAGACGTAAACGAAAACTACGAAGGTCGTGAAGCGGATCTTGCTAGCATTTGGAAGTCGCTCCTTTCCCTTGACAAAATTGATCGTCACGCCAACTTCTTTGAAATCGGCGGCGACAGTCTCTTGGCAACGCGATTCCTTGAGAAATTGCATACGCAATACGGTGTCGAAATATCGCTCCGTGAAATTTTCGAAAATGCAGAATTAAACGAACTCGCACAGATTTTTGAAGAACGCATCAGCGCCTTAGGCGATATCGAAGAGGGGGAAATATGATTGGGATTTTAGGCGCATACGGAGCCGTCGGCATTTGGGCGACACGATTCATTAGAACGAATGGCACACAAAAGCTCCGCATTGGCGGGCGCAACATTGAAAAAGCTCCAAGCGAACTGCGCACGGAATGGGCCGATGCCGACTGGACGAAAGTAGACGTTTCGGACAAAGATAGTGTATCGCAATTTATGGACGGATGCGAAGTCATCCTCGACTGTGCAAAGCTAACAGATACGCAAGTCACCTTGATGGATGAAATCGCAGAAAATAAAAAAGTTCCTGTCTTACACCTCGGTATTGCGGGATTCAAAAGGAAAGATTCGGGAGTCGCAATCGCGTACGGAGCAGGTTGCATTCCTGGACTTTCTGGACTAATTCCGCAATACCTTGCAATGAATTTTGACCGAATCCATTCTTTGGAATTTTATTACGGAGGACTGGGCGCGTTCTCGTACACAGCTGCAAACGACTTTATCGATAGCCTTCACAACTCCGATAACCGCACCATGGTCTATTGGAAAAATGGCGCAGTCGTACCGTTTGAAGAATCTTCAAACGATGTTTCCGAAGACTTAAAAAAAGTTATTGATATCAAAAAAATGTTTCCGTTTTTCGATGGCGAAGCCGAAGCCGTCACACGCAAATTGCAACTTGACGAAGCACGATTTCATATGTGCCTCAGCGGAGAACGCACTATCGAAATCATGAACTCCGCAAGGCACCAGTACAAACAAAATCCCAACGAAACGATTAAAAAGCTCTGCACCGCAAGCAAGCTTGATACGTTCGGCATCAAAGAAAACACCTTCTACTTATGCCTTATGGAAGGCGAAAAGAACGGCGCACCTGCAAAATTCAAGATGACCGTTTTTGGACTCGGACCATCGCCTATGACAGGTGTCAGCGCAGGCGCAGCAACACTCAGCCTCATCAACGAGAAAAATATTTGCGGTACTTTTTTGCTTGGCGAAAGCAATTTGGCAAAACCCATCATCGAATCACTCATAGCAAACCAACCTGAATTTTCATGCGAAATCAAGGATATGAATACTACCGAAATCGAGGGAGAAATTTAACGAAATGAAAAAACGAGTCATTGTCTGCGGAAGTACATTCGGACAGTTTTACATCAACGCTCTGCAGCAACTATTAAGCGATGATTTTGAATTAGTTGGACTTTATGGCAAAGGAAGCGAACGCTCCAAAAAATGCACCGAAACATACGACATTCCACTGTTTACGGAATTTGAGCAAATCCCTGAAGTTGATTTTGCATGCGTCGTCATCAGTTCAGGAACGGTGGGCGGCATCGGCACAGAACTCGCTTGCAAGTTCATGGAAAAGAAAATTCACGTTTTGCAAGAACAGCCCATCCATCCGCGCGACCTCACAGAAACGTATCGTGTTGCTAAAAAGAATGGCGTTTATTTCAAGACATGCGATCTTTACCCAAAGCTCCCCGAAGTTGCAAGATTCATCCGCGTCGCACAAGAACTGAATAAGCACGAAAAGCCGCTCTACATCAAGGCAGCCTTCGGTCCGCAAGTTTCTTTCCCTGCCATAGACATTCTTTCCCGCATCCTCCCCTCCGTTTACAGTTTGACCGTTGAACACATCACGGAATGCGTCGGACCGTTCGACATTCTCACCGGGAAATTGGGTGACACGCCCATTACCATTGAATACAACAACCAGGTCAATACAGACGACCGCGACAACCACGCGCATCTTTTGCACAACTTCGCCATTGTTTACGAAACAGGTCGTTTGATTCTTGAAGACACGTTTGGTCCTGTACTTTGGAAGCCACGCATGTATGTTCCTAAGTACTTGTACAATCCCGAAAAGCGAAACGAAATCCCGCCGTACTTGAAAGAATTGACCATGGAAACATTGGGAAACTACAAAGCCAAGGATTTCATGCACGTCCTTTTTGACGACTGGAAACAGGGAATCGCAGACAACATTGTTGAATTTTCAAAGATGATTGACCAGAAGGTAAAACTCGCTCCATACGCCCAGCGGGAACTTTTATGCTCGCAAAAATGGTCTGAAATCACAAACATTTTCGGATTTGCGAAGCTGATTCACCCAGAAGGCAACGAATACATTCCATCAGCACAAATCCATAAATACAGCGAAGAGGTTTAAGATATCCATGAACAAGAATATGAAAGAATTGGTCAACCGTTTTGAAGCAAAGGGTATTCATCTTTGGGTAGATGGCGGAAAAATTAAGTACAAAGCCTCAAAAGAGTTGATGACCCCAGATGTTCTTGCAGAACTCAAGGCCAACAAGGAATCGCTTATTGAATTTTTGAGCACAAAGAGCGATGATAGCGATATTTCAATCGTCATTGACCGCACTAATCGATTTGAACCATTCCCGCTGACCGACGTGCAGTCCGCTTATTTGCTCGGACGCAGCAAGACTTTTGAATACGGCGGCGTCGCTTGCCACGTTTATCTAGAAATCCGTTACGCAGAACTCGAAACGCAAAAAGTTCGCGACATCTGGAATGCGATTACGCGCAAATACGACATGCTCCATGCCATCATCAACGAAAGCGGTTTTCAGCAGGTGATGAAGGATGTTCCAGAACTTGAAATTCCTGAATGGGACTTGCTGAAGAATCCCGAAAAAACGGCTGAGTTTGAAAATTTCCGCAAAGAAATGGGTAACCGTGCCTATACCGTTGGCAAATGGCCGATGTTCGGGCTTGCCGTGAGCCGCAGTAACGACGGTGCAATTCTCCATTTTTCGATTGAATTTTTGCTTGCCGACTGGACAAGTATCTGGAAACTTGTTGCCGAATTTGAAGCCGCCTATTTTGACGGCATTCCCGTCAGCGGCGAAGAAGAACTCTCGTTCCGTGATTACCTGATTGCAGAAAAGAAACTCAAAGCAACTCCGCAATACGAAAAAGAAAAGAAGTACTGGATGGATCGAATTGCAAACCTCCCCGATGCGCCAGAATTGCCAAAGCTCTCCGCCTCCGAAGCAAAAGATGCATTCGGTCGTAAGTTCTTGAGAATTCCTGTAAATGCTTGGAACCGCATAAAGATGCGAGCTAAGCAATACGGGCTCACGCCTACCGTTCCGATTCTTTCGTGCTACGCCGATGTACTCGCCAAGTGGAGCCGCAACAAGCGTTTTTGCATCAACATGACGGTTCTCAACCGATTGCCGTTGCACGAAAAAGTGATGGACATCGTTGGCGATTTCACATCATTAAGTTTGTTAGAAGTCGATTGTGGCGGTAAAGAAAACTTCCTCGCTCGCACCCGTAAAATCAATGGTCAACTTTTTGCCGACTTGGACAACCGCCTTTTCAGCGGTGTGGAAGTCATGCGCGAGATTTCCCGCCAAAGCAAAAAGACCGGGCTTACCATGCCGATTGTCTACACGAGTGCCATTGGGCTTGCCGATTCTGGAACGCCTTTGCGCGGTGAATTTTCAGGGGGCATTTCGCAGACGCCGCAAACATTTATTGACTGTCAAGTGATGGACGGTGCATTCGGATTGCAAGTCAACTGGGACTACCGCGAAGGCGTTTTCCCAGAAGGCGTTTTGGATTCCATGTTCGAGTCATTTGAAAAAAGGTTGTTGGCGCTCGCAAACGAAAACGAGGATTGGGAAAACATTGCAAATATAGCCCTCCCGACTCGCGATGCAGCAGAACGCAAAGCCGCGAACGACACGCGAAAAGATTGGAACGTACGAATGTTGCAAGACGACTTTATCGAAAGCGTCAAGCGCACTCCGAAGAAAATCGCTATTGATGACGGCACCACACAATTCACGTTTGAAGAACTCGATGCCCGCGCCAAAGTGGTTGCCGATCAGTTAATAACATGTGGTATAAAGCCTCAAGATTGCGTGCCAGTACTGATGGAAAAATCCGCATGGCAACTTGTCTCTGTTTTTGGCATTTTGTACGCAGGTGCTATTTACGTCCCTATCGCCGCCGCAAAAGCCAAGGGCCGCGCCGAAAAAATTGTAAAGAAAACGGGAGCCAAGGTCGCTTTAGGAATTTCTACAGATGAAGCACTTCTTGAAGGCGAGCTCACAACTATAAACGTTGACACACTGAGTGCAAATAACTTTGCCGTAGACTGTTCAAGATTCCCGAAGCGCACACCGGATGATATCGCCTACATCATCTACACGAGTGGAAGCACTGGCGAACCCAAAGGCGTTGTGATTACACACAAAGGTGCCATGAACACCATCGATGACATGAATGACCGATTCCATGTCACCGCAGACGATGCCGTACTCGGGCTTTCTCAATTAAATTTCGATCTTTCAGTTTACGACATCTTTGGCATTCTCGCTTGTGGCGGAACCGTCATTTACCCGACCGCACAAGACTACATGAATCCCGAAATCTGGGAATCCTTGATTCACAAGAACCACATCACCGTTTGGAACACCGTTCCGGCATTGATGAAGATGCTCCTGAATTTTGTCGAAAGCAAAAATACGACAGAGCCTCTCCCGCTCAAGGAAGTGTTCCTCTCCGGCGACTGGATTCCTGTAGACATGCCCGAAAGAATCCGTAAAGTCGCCCCTGGCGTCGACGTCATCTGCCTCGGCGGTGCAACAGAAGCCTCCATCTAGTCCAATTACCATCGTTACGATCCTAACGACGGTCTCAAAATTCTGCCGTACGGTCGTCCGCTCGCGAACCAGACCATGCACATCCTCGATAACGATTTACAGCCGTGCCCGACAATGGTCGCGGGGCAAATCGCGCTTGGTGGCGATGGTGTTGCACTTGGCTATTACCTAGATGCAGAACGCACTGCCGCGCAGTTTGTGACGCTCCCGAAAACGGATGAACAAGTTTACTTGACCGGTGACATGGGGCGCTATCTCCCCGGTGGTGAAATTGAATTCCTCGGTCGTGAAGACACTCAAGTAAAAATTCGAGGACACCGCATTGAGCTCGG
>JAEEGH010022792.1_pt1 | contig 12798 bp, 6 predicted proteins | sample 9134181 | NCBI WGS metagenome assembly JAEEGH01 (sample SAMN16246544, study PRJNA631951) | gut metagenome | biome: gut microbiome; feature: rumen; material: DP-attached | host: Bos | place: Iran: Karaj | collected 2018-10 | reverse complement strand
TGCAGAACGGCAAAACCCTGCATTTTATCCCCGAGAACAATACGTACGGCTATTTCCGGTATGACGACCGGGAAGTGGTGTTCGTGTTCGTCAATAATTCCGACCAGACCGTGAACGTCCCCTGGACTCGTTTCAAGGAGATGTCCGCCCGGTTGGGCGAAGGCGTCGACGTCCTGACCGGGAAGCGGATGACCGTTTCCGACGGGACGGAAGTCGCCCCGATGTCCGCCCTCGTGGTGGACTACCTGCTTTGAACTTTTGTAAAGTTGATTGGTTAATGGTGAAACTCGTCCTTTCCTGAGAGTGTAGTTAGTTTGGGTAAGGACAGGTCCGGGGCCTTTGGCCGGGCCCCGGACTGCAAAACAAAACTCCGTATATGAAAAAGACCGTTCTCGCGGCCGCAGTCCTGCTGCTTGCTGCCTGCTCTCCGAAAACGACCGTCACTTCGCCCGACGGACACATTGCTGTCCGGTTCGAGGTGGATCCTTCCGGCACTCCTTCCTATCAGGTGGATGTGGACGGGAAACCGTTCATTGAATCTTCGGCGATGGGCCTGGTGTCCGACGGGGTGAACCTGGACCGGGGATTTTCCCTGAAGTCCTCCAAGGTCAGCAGCCACCGGGAGACCTGGCACCAGCCCTGGGGCGAGAACAAGGAGGTGGAGGACAACCACCGGGAACTCTCCCTGCAGCTGAAGAATGATGCGGGTGTAGGCCTTGAGGTCGTTTTCCGGGTGTTTGACGACGGATTCGGGTTCCGGTACGGGTATTCGGTGCCCGGGGCCGATACGGTCGCGGTCAACGGCGAGCGGACGCAGTTCGCTTTCGCCGCCGATGCCGAGAGCTGGTCCATCCCGGGGGATTTCAGTTCCTACGAGCATTTGTACCGCAAGATGCCGCTGTCGGAACTCGGGGATGCCAACACCCCGCTCACGATGAAGTTCTCCGACGCGTTGTACGCTTCCGTCCATGAGGCCGCGCTGGTCGATTTCCCCGAAATGGTGCTGCGGAAGGATGCGGGCCTGACGTTCCAGGCGTCCCTCGCGCCCTTGCGGCAGCAGCGCCGTCGCCGAGGTGGTCCTTTCACGGAGACACCCGATGTGAAAGCCGTCGTCCCCGGCACTTTCCAGACCGCTTGGCGCACTGTCCAGGTCGCCCGTTCCGCCGTCGGCCTCATCAACTCTTCTCTGATCCTGAACCTCAACGAGCCGTGCGCATTGGACGATGTCTCCTGGATCAAGCCGATGAAATACATCGGGGTCTGGTGGAGCCTGCACCTGGGCACCGAGTCCTGGGGTGGAGTGGGTCATGGAGCCACGACGGAGAATGCGCTCCGGTACATAGACTTTGCCGCCGCCAACAACATCCAGGGGGTTCTGTTCGAGGGCTGGAACGATGCCTGGCGGAATTCCGACGCCCTTCCGGATTTCGATTTCACGAGTCCCGCACCGGACTATGACGTCGAGAAAGTGGCTGCGTATGCCCGTGAGAAAGGTATTTATCTGATCACGCACAACGAGACCGGCGGCAATTACCTCCGGTTCGAGGACCAGTTGGAACGCACTTTGGACTGGGACGCCTCGCTGGGCATCCACGCGATGAAGACCGGCTATGCCGGCGGCGGTCTGTCCGGCGGCGCGCCGCGCCACAGCCAGACCGGTGTCCGCCATTTCCAGAAGGTGGTGGAAGAAGCCGCCAAGCGACAGATTATGGTGGACGGACACGAGGTCATCAAGGAGACGGGCCTCCGTCGCACCTGGCCCAACTTCATGACCCGCGAATGTGTCCGCGGAATGGAGTACAACGGCTGGGGCCCCGGCAACCCGCCGTCCCACACGGTCATATTGCCTTACACCCGTCTGTTGAGCGGTCCGGTGGACTATACCCCCGGCGTGTTCGACATCAAGTACACGTGCGTCCAAGGCAAACCGCAGCTCCGCACCTGGGGCCGCCCGAGCTCTGATTTCTCCGAACACACCACGCTTGCGAAACAGATGGCCAACTGGGTGATTCTCTACTCGCCGATGCAGATGGCCTGCGACCTCCTGGAGAACTATGAAGGCCATCCCGCCTTCCAGTTCTTCCGCGACTTCGACGCCGACTGTGACGCCTCCGAGGCCCTTCAGGGCGAGGTGGGCGAGTGGATCAGCGTCGTGCGCCGCGCCGGTGACCGCTTCTTCCTGGGCGCCTCCACCGACGAGACCGGCCGCACTTTCGACCAGCCCCTGGCCTTCCTGCGCCCCGGCGTCCGCTACACGGCCACCGTCTACGGTGACGCGCCTGACGCCCATTGGGACACGAATCCCACCGCTTACGAAATCACCACCTGCAGCGTAACTTCCGAAGACACCCTCACCCTCCGTCTCGCCCCCGGCGGCGGCGCCGCGGTGACATTCCTGCCGGAATAGGCCTTTACCCCTATGAAATACCACAGACTGTTTTCCCTGCTCGCCGCCTTGTTCCTGGCGGCGGGTGCGCATGCCGCTGACATCCAGCGGATGGACCCTCCCTTCTGGTACACGGGCATGAAAAACCATGAACTCCAAGTGATGTTCTACGGCAAGGACATCGCATCCGCGGAGTTCTCCCTCAAATCCTATCCGGGCGTCAAGGTCAAGGAGGTCGCCAAGGTGAAGAATCCCAATTACCTCATCGTCTATCTGGATGTGACGGAAAAAGCCCGTCCGGGCACGATGACTTTCCGTTTCAAGGAAGGCGGGAAGGTGACGGAAAAGGTCTTCGAACTCCGTCCGCGCAATACGAAGCCAGGTGCGCAAGGGTTCTCGACCAAAGACGTGCTGTATTTGATCATGCCGGACCGTTTCGCCAACGGAAACCCTTCCAACGATGACTGGGAGCAGTTCAAGGCCGACCGGAAAAACGGCGGCGGGCACCATGGCGGTGATTTGCAGGGTATCCGGGAACACCTCGGCTATATCGATTCACTTGGCGTGACGGCCGTCTGGCTCAACCCGGTCCAGTATAACCGGAGCAACGCTTCGCACGGCTATGCGATTTCGGACTTCTATCTGATCGACCCGCGGCTCGGAACCAACGAAGAATATTGCGGACTGGTGGACGCCGCCCACGGGCGAAACATCAAAGTCGTGATGGACATGATCTTCAACCACTCGGGCAGTACGCACTGGTGGATCGAAGACATTCCGGATGATGACTGGTTCAACCAGAACACATATGCGCAGAAACTGTCGGAGCGGCAGCGGCAGGGACCGCCGGAAGGCGGGTTCCGCCGCGGTCCGCGCGGAAACGACGGGCTGACGACCACGACCCATTACAAGTGGGTGCTGATGGACCCGCACGCGCCGCAGTCCGAGAAGGACGTCCTCCTGGACGGCTGGTTCTCGGGCGGCATGCCGGACCTGAACCAGCGCAACCGCCATCTCGCCACGTACCTGATCCAGAACAGTGTCTGGTGGATCGAGTACGCCCGCATCGACGGCATCCGGATGGACACCTATCCTTATGCCGATTACGATTTCATGACTCGCTGGTGCCGGGAGATCGAGGAGGAGTATCCGGATTTCAACATCGTGGGCGAGGGGTGGTATCCCCGCAATTCCGCAGCAGGCTGGTGGCAGCGTGGATCGGCCCTGAACCCGTCCGACACGCATCTGAAGACCGTCATGGACTTCGATCTGACATTCACGATCCAACGTGAAATCCTTAGGGAAAGCAATACCAGCGAAGGCTCCGAGGCCGGTCTGTTCAAGGTCTACGAAACCGTGGCGCAGGATTTCTTGATTCCCGATCCGGACCATGTGCTCACGTTCCTGGACAACCACGACATCAGCCGGTTCATGCAGCCGGGCGACCCCGTCTGGAAATTCAAGCAGGGCCTGGCTTTCCTCGTGACTTCCCGGGGTATCCCCCAGATCTATTACGGGACGGAAATCGCCATGGCGGGTCCTGACCAGCTCCGCGGCGATTTCCCCGGCGGCTGGAAAGAGGATCCTGCCAATGCCTTCACGGCGGCCGGCCGCGACGCCGTCCAGAGCGAGTGCTGGGATTTCGCCAGCAGGCTGCTCAACTGGCGCCGGACTTCGAAACCGGTCACGGAAGGCCGCCTGGTCCATTTCACTCCCGACAACCGGACCAAGTGCTACGTCTATGCCCGCATCGACGGTGACGACACCGTGCTGGTCATCCTCAACGGCTCCGATGCGGAAAGCCAGGTAGATATGGCCCGGTTCGCCGAAGTCATCCGGGACCGGACAGTAGGTGTCGATGTCGTGACGGGCGAGGTCCTGAACCTGAAAAAGGATGTCCGCATAGCACCCCGGGGTGTATATGTGCTGGAGTTGCAGGAAGCGCCTGCTTCTTCCGTTCCGGCTCCGCCGTATGCGGTCTTTTCCGAAGGTTTGATTGACAAAATACAGCCTGAGGGATGGCTGAAGGAAATCCTTGAGCGTCAGCGCAACGGATTGACCGGTCATCCCGAGGCGATGGCTTATCCGTATAATTCCGTCCTGTGGGCCGGGACGCTGGAGCGGGACTCCGAATCCCGCGGTGCGGACTGGTGGCGGTTCGAACAGACCGCCTACTACCTGGATGGTCTCACCCGTTTGGGCTTCCTGCTGGATGACAAGCATTTCCTGGATGTCTGGCAGGAAAACATCGACTATGTCCTCGCCCATCCGCTGCCTTTCAAGCCCGGTTTGACACCCGAAGAACTGGCTGCCCGGGAAGCCGGGAGACCGCGCCGGGATTTCAGCTCCGAGGTTTCGGCCGATCCCCGGGCCCGCGAACGGGCCGCCCGGATGCAGGAGCGCCGGGAACGGGAGAACCGCATCGCTTCAACCGATCGTCCCGAAGGCCGCCTCGGACCGGAAACGGGTTCCATGGCCTGGCCGTGGGCGGTTTTCTTCCGGGCGGTCAAGGCCTATTATGAGGCCACCGGCGACCCGCGGATTCCGGCCGCCCTGGAAAAGAATTATCTTTCCTATTCCGTTCCCGAACTGGCGATGAACCGGTTTGTGGTTAACGTGGAGGGGATGCTGTGGACTTATTCGCTGACCGGAGACCGACGTCTCCTGGACCGCGCCGTCGCGGCCTGGGAGGAGGGCGCTTCCGACCTGACGCAATCCAACGCCTTGGATGACAGTGAATTCCACATGCACGGGGTGACGATGAACGAACTGCTCAAGATTCCGATGATCCTCTATTCCTATACCGGAGAACGGAAATACCTCGACGCCGCCTTGCACGCAATGGGGAAGATGGAGGGGCCGAATCTGCTGATTGACGGCATCAATTCATCTTCCGAAGCTTTGGCCGGAAACGACCCGCTTGCCAGTCATGAGACATGCGACGTGTCCGATTACACCTGGACCCTGGGTTATTACTTGATGACTACGGGCGACGGTCAGTGGGCGGACCGGATTGAAAAGGGCATTTTCAACGGCGGTCTGGGATCGATTACCAAGGATTTCAAGTCGATGCAGTATTTCTCCTGCCCGAACCAGGTCATCGCTACCGGCGATTCCAACCACAACGGTTTCAAACACGGACTGACCTGGATGGCTTACCGGCCCATCCACGAGACGGAATGCTGTATCGGCAACCTGCATCGTTTCCTGCCGAACTATGTGGCCCGGATGTGGCTGAAGGACCGGAAAGGCCATCCCGTCGCTGCGCTTTACGGTCCTTCCTCCGTGGAATATGACTTGGGAGAGGGGACAGTGGTACGGATTCATGAAGAAACCGGTTATCCGTTTGAAGAACAGGTCCGCTTCCGGTTCACTTTCCTTCGGGACGGACAAGAGACGGACCAGCCCGTCGGCATGGACTTTACCTACCGGATTCCGGGGTGGTGCAAAGCCGGTGATCCGGGGTTCAGGACGGTCAGCAAGACCTGGAAGACCGGCGATGTCCTGACGGTGGACTTGCCGATGGACATCGAGATCGTCGACAATCCCGTGGCCGGTGTCTCCGTCCTTCGCGGTCCGATCTTGTATGCCTTCCCGGTTCCGGCGAAGGCTGAGGAGGATCCGAAGGTGTATGGGAACCTGGCCGGAAAGGTATCGGCCAACCCGGATTTCAAGAGCTGGAGCATGACGCCGGCCGGAAAGTGGAATTACGCGCTTGTCCGGAACCGGCTCGCCGGACTCGGTGTCCGGGAAACCGGTGCCAAAGGCTTCCCGTTCGACCCGGAATCTGTTCCGCTGAAGATCCGTGTTCCGGTTGTCGGCGTGAAAGGATGGACGTTGCAGGAAAACCGGTACACCCCGGCCTTGCCTGAGACGGTCGAAGCAGAGGGGCCTGTGGAATACATCGACCTGGTCCCTTATGGCAGTACGACCTTGCGCCTGACGCTGTTCCCGGAGGTGAAATGAGGTGTCCGGCCCCTGGGGAATGCGGAACATTTTGTAACTTAGCGGACAGTTATGAAAAGAAGGACATTTCTCAAGGGTGTGGCGGCTGCCGGAGCGACGGCGTTGGTGCCGGCCGGGGCGGTCGGGACGGCGCTGACGGCCTGCGGATCACGCAAGGCGGCCGCGAAAGGCTGGGATTTCGATGAAGTCATCGACCGGAGCGGAACCTGGAGCATCAAGTATGGCCGGGCCACGGACGGTGAGATTCCGATGTGGATCGCCGACATGGATTTCCGGACGGACCCGTATGTGCGCGCCGCCCTCCGGAAGCGCCTGGACCGGGATGTCCTGGGATATACGTCCACGCCGGATGCCTTTGTCGAGGCCATCGCCGTCTGGGAGCGGCAGGCCCATGGATACGCACCGGAGAAGGAGTGGATCGGTTATGCTCCCGGGGTGATTACGTCCATCAACCAGGCCTATCTGACTTTTTCGGAACCGGGCGACAAAATCATCATCCAGCCGCCGGTGTATGACCATTTCCGCCTGTATATCGAACGGCTCGGCCGGGTGGCCGTGGACAATCCCCTCATCCTCGAGAACGGCCGCTACCGTATGGACCTGGAAGGGTTGGAAAGGCTGATTGACGGAAAGACGAAGGCCCTGGTGCTTTGCAATCCCCATAATCCCATCGGGCTCCTCTGGGACCGGGATACCATGGTTCAACTGGCTGACATTTGTGACCGGCACGGAATCATCGTCATTTCCGACGAAATCCACGGAGACCTGGCCCTGTACGGCCGTCGGCACACGCCTTTCTGCAGTGTCAGCGAGGCGGCGGCCCGCGTGGGCCTTATCTTCGCCGGCCCCACGAAAGCCTTCAACCTCGCCGGTCTTTCCGGTACGGCCTTCTGCATCATCCCCGACCGGGAAAAGCGGGAAAAGTATCTGGGTGCGCTTCGGAATGCCAAATTGAACGAGGCCTCCATCCCCACGATAGAAGCCGTCCTCGCCGCCTACCGGGAAGACACTGCCTGGCTGGAGTCCCTGAAACGCTATATCGAAGGCAACATCGCCCGCGTGGAACGGTTCTTTGCCGACAACGATCTTGGCATCAAACCCTTCCGGCCGGAAGCCTCCTTCCTGATTTGGTTGGATTGCCGTGCGTTGGGGTTGTCCCAGGACGAACTGATGGACACCTTCCGGACCCGCGCGAAAATCATTCCCTCCAACGGAGCCTCCTACGGCCCTGGCGGCGAAGGCTTCATCCGCCTGAACATCGGTTGCCCCGCCTCGGTGCTGGACGAGGCCTTGGTCCGCATCCGTATAGCGTTCGGAAAGTAAGGGGCCGCTTCTTTCGGTCTTGTCTCCTGCTCCGCCGGGCGAGAAGGGGACACGCGTTATCGCCGGATGCCTTCGAAGTGCTTCAGGAAGTCGACGATTTCGGAGAGCAGGCGGCGACAACCAGGACAAGCGCAGCCAGGCAGTTGAGGAAAGGTCTGGTCATTGTATGTGATTTGGATGCAAAGATAGCGTTTTTGTCTCCTTTTTCCCGAACATTGTGTAACTTTGCGCCTCGTTTATGTGGTGGCTACTTGCATTCGTGTCCGCAGCGCTGCTGGGCTGTTATGATTCGGCGAAGAAAATCTCGCTGAAGGGCAACGCTGTCATTCCGGTCCTCTTCCTGAACACCGTCCTGTCGGCATTCATCTTCTCTCCTTTCCTGTTCTCCACCGGCTTCGGCGGCTGGGAGGTGCAGAAATATATCCTGCTCAAGAGCGCCCTGGTGCTGTCTTCCTGGATGGCCGGGTATTATGCCATGAAGCATCTGCCGCTCACGATCGTGGGTCCGGTCAACGCCACCCGCCCGGTGCTGGTCCTGCTCGGTGCGATCTTCCTTTTCGGGGAGCGGCTGAACCTGCTGCAGTGGATCGGTGTGGCCCTGGCCGTCGCGGCCTATGTCATGCTGCGTGTCTCGGGAAAGAAAGAGGGCATCGGAACGGGCGACAAATGGATCCTGTGCCTGATTCTCGCCGTCATCCTCGGTGCGGCCAGCGGGCTGTATGACAAGTACTTGATGTCTCCGGAGTACCTGGGCTTGAATCGCAAGCAGGTTCTCAGCTGGTACACCTTCTATCAAGCAATCATGATGGCTGCCGTAACGGGCTTCATGTGGTATCCCATCCGGAAAAAGACCACACCTTTCCGCTGGAATTGGGCTATCCCCCTCATCAGCATCTTCCTCTGCGGCGCCGATTATGTCTATATGGAAGCCCTCTCCAAACCCGAGGCCCTCATCGCGGTCGTATCCATGATCCGCCGCGGCAGCGTCCTGGTGAGTTTTGCCATCGGTGCCATCCTCCTGCGGGAGAAGAACCTCAAGGCCAAAGCCCTGGACCTCGCCCTCCTGCTCGTGAGCATGGTTTTCCTGTATCTGGGGTCACGGTAAGTGCTCATATTGCCTGTAACGGTCCATTAATTGGACCGATGCGGGCACTTTGTCGGGATTAATGCTTATCTTTGAAAGACCAATCCCTTACCAAGATGAAAAAGCTCTTCTTCCTGATTCCCGTGGTGCTGCTGGCGGCATGTTCGCAGCCGAAGGTGGTACGTGAGACCGTCGAGACCGACCAGATCACCTGTGACGTGACCGTTTATTCGCCCGACATCGTGCGGGTGGTGAAATATCCGCTCGGCGGGGTGGGCGCTTCGCAGAAGAAGAGTTATTCCGTGGTGCTGGAGCCGCAGAAGACGAAGGTCAAGCGGACGGAGACGGAAGCGGCCGTCTTTTTGAATACCGGGAAGATCGTCGCGTCCATCGACAAGGCCACGGGCGATGTCACTTTCTACGACGCGGCCAGCGGAGAGCAGCTGCTGCAGGAGGCGGGAACGGCCTTCGAGGCGCGCACCGCCGACGATCCTGACGCCGGACGCTTCAAGGTGAGCCAGGGCTGGCTGCCGGATGCCGATGAGTTCCTTTACGGTCTGGGCCAGCGGCAGGATCCGGACCTGAGCCTCCGCGGGAAGAAGGTCCATCTGTGGAATGAGAACATGCATATCTACATTCCTTTCTTCTGCTCGGAGAAGGGGTATGGCGTGTATTGGGACAATCCCGGCATGAGTGATTTCGAGGATGTTCCCGGCGGCAAGACCGTGATGACCAGCGAGGTGGGGGATTGCACCGACCTGTATTTCCTGTACGACGGAGGCGATATGGATGCGCTGATGGCGGCCGAACGGAAACTCGGCGGCAAGGCGACGATGTTCCCGCTCTGGGTCCACGGATATTGGCAGTGCCGGGAACGGTATCACAGCACCGAGGAACTGTGCGAGGCGCTGCGCACACACCGGGAGATGGGCATTCCGCTCGATTGCATCGTCCAGGACTGGCAGTATTGGGGCGAGAACGAGAACTGGAACTCGATGCGTTTCGACAACCCGCTGTATGAGCGGGGTGATACGATGATTGCCAATGTCCACAACAACCATGCGCACCTCGCCATCTCCATCTGGCCGGACTTCGGCCCGCTGACCCCGCAGTTCAAGGAGCTGGAGGCCATCGGCGCCCTCCTTCCCTTCAAGACCTGGCCGATGACGGGCGGTGTGAAGATTTACGACCCGTTCAATGCCCAGGCCCGGGAAATCTATTGGAAATACCTGGAAGGCCTGGTGGATCAGGGCGTGGATGCCCTTTGGAGCGATTCCACCGAACCGGATCATTTCTATCCGACCAAGGAGGATGACGATTACCGCACCGCAGACGGTACCTGGCGGAGCGTGCGGAATGCCTTCCCGTTGGTCACGAACATGGGCATTTACGAGAATTACAGGGCAAAGGGATATACAAAGCGCGCCGTGCAGATGACACGCAGCGCCTCCTTCGGTATCCAGCGCTACGCGACCTTCAGTTGGAGCGGCGACGTCCAGTCCCGCTGGGAAGTGCTCCGCGCCCAGATTCCTTCCGGTCTGGATTATACGATTTGCGGTATTCCGTATTGGAACACCGACATCGGCGGTTTCTTCAACTGGTTCTATGAGGGAGGCACGGCCAATGACGCCCTGAAGGAACTCCAGGTGCGCTGGATGCAGTGGAGCGTCTTCGTCCCCGTAATGCGGAACCACACTTCCGGACCGCTCACGACGGAGATATACCGTTTCGGCGAACCGGGCGAATGGGCCTTCGACGAGCAGTTGAATGCCATCAAGCTCCGCTACAAACTGATGCCGTATATTTATTCCCTCGCCGGCGCGACCGTCCTGGAAGACGGCATGATCATGCGCCCGCTGGTGATGGATTTCGCGAAGGACCGCAAGGCGCTCGCCCTCAGCGACGAATATCTGTTCGGTCCGTCTATCCTGGTCCATCCGATCACCGAACCGGTCTTGACCGACGGGAAGGCCGCGCTCACCGGTAAGACGGAGTCATCGTTCACGACTTATCTTCCTGCCGGTGCCACCTGGTACGATTTCCATACCGGGGAAACCGTGGAAGGCGGATACGACTACACCCGTACTTATACGATTTCAGAGATTCCTGTCTTTGTGAAGGCCGGCGCCATCCTGCCCTTCGGCCCCGACGTGCAATACACATCGGAGAAGCCTTGGGATCATCTGGAAATCGCCATATATCCCGGCGCCGACGGTCACTTCACCCTCTATGAAGATGCCGGCGACGGATACGAGTATGAGAAAGGGGAGTATACCACCATCGACCTGGACTGGGATGACGCCCAGGGATGCCTGACTATCGGCGACCGCAAGGGCTCTTTCCCTGGAATGCTCCGTGAGCGTGATTTTACCGTCAATGTCCTCGGTCGTACTCCGATGACGGTCCACTACACGGGCAAACGGGTGCAGGCAAAGCCGTAGGAGATCCTCGGTCAAGCCGGGAATGACGGATGGCGGTTTTTTGCATAGTCGCGGTTTTATTCGTATATTCGCTTGACTAACCACACACACGAACGATAACCTGGACCGCCATGGATGATGTAAAGATCATCGAGATCAAAAAGAGCGTTTTCGCGGACAATGACGAAGATGCCGGCAGATTAAGGAAAGAACTGAAAGACAAGGGAGTTTATCTCCTGAACCTTATGTCGTCGCCCGGCGCGGGAAAAACTACCACGCTCATCGGCACACTGCAGCGCATCAAGGACAAGGTGCGCGTGGCCGTGATGGAAGCGGACATCGACAGCGACGTGGACGCCGTCAAAATCAAGAAAGCCACGGGAATTCCCACCATCCAGCTCCATACGGGCGGCATGTGCCACCTGGACGCGGAAATGACACGTCAGGGATTGGACAACGTCGCCCTGGCCGATGTGGACCTCGTCATCCTGGAGAACGTCGGCAACCTCGTGTGTCCGGCCGAGTTCGATACCGGCGCCGTACGCAATGCGATGATCCTTTCCGTCCCGGAAGGGGACGACAAGCCGCTGAAATACCCCCTGATGTTCTCGGTCTGCGATCTCGTCCTGGTGAACAAGGTCGATGTGATGCCATACTTCGACTTTGATCTGGACAAGTGCCGCGAATATGTCCGCATGCGCAACCCCAAGGCCCGCATCATTCCCATCTGCGCCAAGACGGGCGAGGGGCTCGACGACTTCGCCGACTGGTTGCTGGACGAGGTGAAAACCTGGAAACAAAACTAATATCCTATACGTATGCCTGAGATGTCCAAGAAATTTGTCCCCAAGCACAAAGGGGACAAGAATCCCAATCCCAAGCTTCTGAAATTCGTCCGCCACGTCACGGACCGCATCCCCGGAAAGATCAAGATGGACACCGACGCCCCCGAGTACTGGGGCCTCGCGTGCATCTTCGAGGACGAGATGGATCCCGTGACCCGCGAGGCGTCCCTGGACCTCCTGCTGGACATGCTGCCCGGGAATTTCTTCCGCGTCCGGGAGCACCACACCTATCAGAAGCTCCATGAGATGAATGCGGAGAAGCATTACACTCCGGATGACAAGTCCTTCGATGAATTGCTGGACAAGCTCGCTTACTTCGGCATGCTGGAGTACGACTACGGCGACAAATACACGAAGGACGGCCCCGTTCCCGGCACCGGTTTCAACCGCGAGGACCGCATCTACTGGGTGCCCATGTTCGTCCCCGGCTCGGCCGAATACACCAATATGAACGTGGACCTGATGGACAAGCATCCGGAGCTTGCGATGTTCTTTGAACGGATGACCTTCCTCCCGCTGGAGAAGATCACCCCCATGGTGCCCATGGGCGGCTCCGGCATCGGCATGCACGTGATTCCGGTGGAAAAGGCGATCTCGATGGAGAACGAATCCGTTGACATCGAACACATCTCCTACTGGCTCAAGCGGTACGAGGGACATCTCGCCGTGGGCATCTGCTCCTGCCGGTACGGCCGCAAGAAGCTGGACGAGGGCTGTGCCGACGATTACCGTGACTGGTGCATCGGCGTGGGCGACATGGCCGAATACCTGGCC
>JAEEGH010022789.1_pt1 | contig 12800 bp, 10 predicted proteins | sample 9134181 | NCBI WGS metagenome assembly JAEEGH01 (sample SAMN16246544, study PRJNA631951) | gut metagenome | biome: gut microbiome; feature: rumen; material: DP-attached | host: Bos | place: Iran: Karaj | collected 2018-10 | reverse complement strand
AATTAAGAATTAAAAATTAAGAATTAAGAATTCACAAAACGTGAAAGAGCAAAAAAGCAGCGTGTGTGCCGATTGGCACACACGTTGTTTTCATATTATCTGGTTTCTGTCTTCTGGCTTCTGGCTATCTGAACTCAGAACAATCCGCTGATGCGGCCGTCCTCGTCCACGTCGATCCGTTCGGCGGCGGGGCTCTTCGGCAGGCCGGGCATCGTCATGATGTCGCCCGTCAGCACCACGATAAAGCCGGCGCCGGCGGAAACCTTGACGTTCTTGATCGTGACGGTGAAGTCCTCCGGCGCGCCGAGCACGGTCGGGTCGTCGGTGAAGCTGTACTGCGTCTTGGCGATGCAGACAGGCAGCTTGTCGAAGCCGAGGGCGGTCAGGGTTTTGATCTGCTTTTGCGCGGCGGGCAGGATGGAAACGCCGCTGCCGCCGTAGATCTTCTTCACCACGGCTTCTATCTTCTCTTCGATGGAGCCGTCGAGCTCGTAGCTGAACGTGAAGTTGCCCTGCTCCTCTTCGCAAAGGCGCACGACCTCCTTCGCCAGCGCAACGCCGCCTGCCCCGCCGTCGGCCCAGACGGTGGAAAGAACCGTGTTCACGCCGAGGGCGCGGCACTTTTCAATGATGAAATCGATCTCCGCGTCGGTGTCGGTCGGGAAGCGGTTGACCGCGACCACGCAGGGCAGCTGATAGACGTTCTTGATGTTGGAAACGTGGCGCAGTAGGTTCGGGATGCCCTTTTCAAGCGCAGCGAGGTCTTCGGTGGCGAGCGACTTCTTGTCGAGGCCGCCGTGCATCTTCAGCGCGCGCACCGTGGCCACAACGACCACCGCGTCCGGCGTCAGACCGGCCATGCGGCATTTGATGTCGAGGAATTTCTCTGCGCCGAGGTCCGCGCCGAAGCCGGCCTCCGTGATCGTGTAGTCGCCCATCTTGAGCGCGAGGCGCGTGGCCATCACGGAGTTGCAGCCGTGGGCGATGTTGGCGAACGGGCCGCCATGGACGAAGGCGGGCGTACCCTCCAGCGTCTGCACGAGGTTGGGCTTGAGCGCGTCTTTCAACAGCGCCGTCATGGCGCCGACGGCCTTGAGGTCGCCGGCCGTGACCGGCTTGTCGTCGAAGGTATAGCCGACGATGATGCGCGACAATCTCTCCTTGAGGTCGGTGATGGAGCTCGCGAGGCAGAAGATCGCCATGATCTCGCTGGCCACGGTGATATCGAAGCCGTCCTCGCGCGGCACGCCGTTGAAGCGGCCACCCAGACCGTCGGTCACAAAGCGCAGCTGGCGGTCGTTCATGTCGACGCAGCGCTTCCAGGTGATCTTGCGCACGTCGATGCCGAGCGCATTCCCCTGCTGGATATGGTTGTCGAGCATGGCGGCGAGCAGGTTGTTCGCCGCGCCGATGGCGTGGAAGTCGCCCGTGAAGTGCAGGTTGATGTCTTCCATCGGCACGACCTGCGCATAGCCGCCGCCGGCCGCGCCGCCCTTGATGCCGAACACGGGCCCGAGCGAGGGCTCGCGCAAAGCGACCGTGACGTCTTTGCCGATTTTGGCAAGGCCGTCCGCCAGGCCGATGGTCGTGGTGGTCTTGCCCTCGCCCGCCGGCGTGGGCGTGATCGCCGTCACAAGCACCAGCTTGCCGTCGGGGCGGTCGGTGTCTTTGAGCAGTTTCGGATCGATCTTTGCCTTGTACTTGCCGTACTGCTCGATGTATGCTTCGTCGATGTGGGCCTTCGCCGCAATTTCGGTGATGGGCCGCATGCTGCACTGCTGTGCGATTTCAATGTCGGTCAGATACGCCATGGGAAACCCTCCTGCATTTTATTGGTTATTTAAAATATTTGACTGCCGCTTCAAACATGCGGATATTATAATTGCCGGGTATGTTTTTATAGAGCCCTTCGCCCACGCGCTCGCTGTGGCCCATCTTGCCGAAGACGCGGCCGTCGGGCGACGTGATGCCCTCGATGGCACAGACGGAGTCGTTCGGGTTGAAATGCACGTCGTTGGTCGCGTTGCCGTCCAGATCGACGTACTGCGTGGCGATCTGGCCGTTGGCGGCAAGCTGCCGCACCAGCGCTTCCGACGCGAGGAAGCGGCCCTCGCCGTGCGAGATCGGCACGCTGACGATGTCGCCGGGCTGCATCAGAGAGAGCCACGGAGACTTGTTCGAGGCGATCCGCGTGCGCACGATGCGCGACTGGTGGCGCGCAATGGTGTTGTAGCTGAGCGTGGGACAGGTCTCGTCTGTGTCGATGATCTTGCCGAACGGCACGAGGCCGAGTTTGACGAGCGCCTGGAAGCCGTTGCAGATGCCGAGGATCAGGCCCTTGCGGGCCAGCAGGGCCTCGACCTGCGCGGCCACTTTCGGATTGCCCAGCACATTGGAGATGAATTTGCCGCTGCCGTCGGGCTCGTCGCCCGAGGAGAAGCCGCCCGACAGGGCGAGGATCTGGCACTCGGCCAGGTCGCGGCAGAGGGTGTCGATGGAATCAAGCACGTCCTGCTCCGCCAGGTTGCGGAAGACGGAGAAGCGGACGCGGGCGCCGGCGCGCTGGAAAGCGGCGGCGGTGTCGTAGTCGCAGTTGGTGCCGGGGAAGACCGGCAGCAACACCAGCGGTGATTCGATGGCTTCGCCGGGATAGCGCGGCGCCGCTTCGTCGCAGAAATGGTCGGCGAATTCCGGTACCGCATCGCCCGCGAGGGGCACCCGTGCCGGATAGATTTCGGCGAAGCGGCCGTCGCAGGCCTGCTTGAGCACGGCCGGGCAGAGCGGCTCGCCGTTGACCAGGATGGTCCCTTCCGTCACGCAGCCGAGCCGTTCGGCGAAAGGCGCATCCAGTTCGCCGGTCGCCTCAACGACCAGGGATCCGTAGCCAAGCGAGAACAGGTCGGCTTCGGCCAGACGGACGTCGAAGCCGAGACCGTTGCCGAACGACATCTTGCAGAGAGCCTCTCCGACGCCGCCAAAGCCCAGGGACCAGGCGGAGACGATGCGGCCGGCGGCAATCTGCGCCACGGCGAAGTCCCAGACGGCGCAGAGATGCGCCGGATCGGGCATCCAGTCGGCCTGCGGCTTGTGCCGCAGCAGATAGAGTTTGTGGCCGGCCTGCTTGAATTCGGGCGAGATGACCCGCGAAGCGCGGACCGGCGTGATGCCGAAAGCGATCAGGGTCGGCGGGACGTGGATGTCCTCGAAGGTGCCGCTCATCGAGTCTTTGCCACCGATGGACGGCAGGCCGAGAGCGAGCTGCATCCGCAAAGCGCCCAGCAGCGCAGACAGCGGCTTGCCCCAGGTGTGGGGATCGGAAGTCATCCGCTCGAAATACTCCTGATAGGAGAAACGCATCTTCGACCAGTCGCCGCCGGCGGCCACGACTTTCGTGCAGGCCTCCACGACGGCGTAGGCCGCGCCGTGGTACGGGCTCCACGTGGCCAGGTCGGGGTTGTAGCCGAAGGCCATCAGGCTGGCCGTGTCGGTCTCGCCCAGCACCGGAAGTTTCTGGACGGAAACCTGGGATTCGGTCTCCTGCCGGCTGCCGCCGAAGGGCATCAGCACGGTGCTGCTGCCGATGGTGGAGTCGAACATCTCGATCAGGCCTTTCTGCGAAGTCACGTTGGGCGAAGCGAGCAACTGTTCCAGCCGCTGCTGGAGCGAGTTGCCGTCATACTGGCGGGCGAACGGATCGGTCGCCGACACCGGCTGTATCGTGGCGGTCGAATAGTGCCGGGCACCGGCGCTGTCGATGAAGCTGCGCGGCAGGTCGGCCACGAGATCGGTGCCGTTGAAAATCTGCATCCGGCCAGAATCCGTCACGTCGGCCACGTGCGTGACCTCGATGTTCTCTTCGGCGCAATAGCCTTCGAAGGCCGCCCGGTCGGCGGCGGCGATGACCACCGCCATACGCTCCTGCGACTCGCTGATGGCGAGTTCCATGGCATTGAGGCCGCTGTATTTGGTCGGGACGCGGTCGAGATGGATCTCGAGGCCGTCGGCGAGTTCGCCGATGGCTACGCTCACGCCGCCCGCGCCGAAGTCGTTCGACTTCTTGATGAGCCCCGACACTTCCGGACGGCGGAACAGGCGCTGCAGTTTGCGCTCTTCCGGCGGATTACCCTTCTGGACTTCGCTGCCGCAGGTTGTCAGCGAAGCGTCGGTGTGGCCTTTCGATGAGCCGGTGGCGCCGCCGATGCCATCGCGGCCGGTGCGGCCGCCGAGCATCAGGATCACGTCGCCCGGCTGCGGCCGCTCACGCAGCACCTGCCGCTGCGGCACCGCGCCCACCACGGCACCGACCTCCATCCGCTTGGCCGTATAGCCCGGATGGTATATTTCCCGCACGTGCGTGGTCGCCAGACCAATCTGGTTGCCGTAGCTCGAATAGCCGGCCGCGGCCTTGCGCGAAATCATCCGCTGCGGCAGTTTGCCGTGCATCGTCTCGCTCACCGGCTTCCAGATGTCGCCGGCGCCGGTCACGCGCATCGCCTGGTACACGTAGGCGCGGCCGGAGAGCGGATCGCGGATGGCGCCGCCCAGGCAGGTCGCCGCGCCGCCGAACGGTTCGATTTCCGTCGGATGGTTGTGCGTCTCGTTCTTGAACTGCAGCAGCCATTTTTCGGTTTTCCCGTCTACGTCCACGTCGATGACGATGCTGCAGGCGTTGTTCTCTTCACTCTGCTCCTGATTGTCCAGGATTCCTTTGTGCTTCAGATAACGGGCGCCGATCGTGGCCAGTTCCATCAGGCAGAGGGGCTTGTTTTCGCGGCCGAGTTCGCGGCGGATCTCCCGCAGCTGCGTCAGGTCGGCCTCCAGGGCCGGACGGATGAAGGAATCCTCCACCTGGATGCCGGTCAGTTCGGTCGTGAAGGTGGTATGGCGGCAATGGTCGCTCCAGTAGGTGTCGAGGATGCGGAGTTCCGTCTCGGTGGGATTACGGCCTTCCTTGCGGAAGTGCAGCAGCACTTCCCGCAGGTCGTCGGTGTTCATGGCCAGGCCCCAGTCCTTGCAGAAGACGGGCAGGTCTTCCTCCTTCATCGTGAGGAAGCCGTCGAGGGCGGCCAGCGGCCGGACGGAGGCGTCTTCGCCGCCGGCATAGACCGACAGGTCCTTTTCCCGCGACTCCACGGCATTGATGAAGTACCGGCGGACGGCCTCCAGGCCTTCAGCGGAGAAATCGTCGTCGAACACGAGCAGGCGGCCGCTGTGGACGCCCACGGCGGCGGCCGGATCGATCAGATGGACGCAGTCGAGGGCCGAGGCGGCGCGCTGGTCGAACTGGCCCGGAATATACTCCACGGCCAGGAAGCGGCGCCCGGCGAGGTCGAACGTATCGGTCACGGTATCGGACACGCGTTCGCCGAAGACCGTGTAGCGGCACTTTTCGAGCAGTTCGTCGCTGAATCCCGACAGGTCGTAGAGGTTGACCAGCCGGAGCGAACGGATATTCACGGAGAGGTTTTCGTTGAACTCTTTCCGGAGACTTTCGGCCTCCACCCGGAAGGCGGGTTTCTTTTCGACAAAAATGCGGCGGCTGTTCATCGGGATCAGAGTTCGGTATTCAGCACTTTTTCGGCCTGGGTACGGCGGAACGCCTCGAGTTTGGCGGCGAGCGCCTCGTCGTGCAGCGCGAGGATGGCGACGGCATAGAGTGCCGCGTTCTTGGCACCGTCGATGGCCATCGTCGCCACGGGAATGCCCGAAGGCATCTGGACGATCGACAGCAGGGAATCCATGCCGTTCAGGGCTTTGCTGCGGATGGGGATGCCGATCACGGGCAGGGTGGTCAGGGCGGCCGCCATTCCCGGAAGATGGGCGGCACCACCCGCCCCGGCAATCACGATGCCGACGCCGCGGTCGCGGGCGCCGGCCATATAGTCCATGAAGAACTGCGGCGTGCGGTGTGCGCTGATCACTTTTTTCTCGTATTCCACTCCGAAGGATTCCAGGGTCTCGCAGGCGGCGGACATCACGTCCCAGTCGCTCTTGGATCCCATGATGATGCTGACTTTCATATGCACTGATATTGGTTTTCTTATATAGAATCTCAAATTTACAACGAAATTCAGTTCGGGAATCGGGAAGTCGGGAAAAAAGTTATCAAAAGGGGATTGTTAATAAATGCCTGAAGATTCCTTTTGCGGTTCATCCAAAACGCATTACCTTTGCGGGAAATTCCAGCCATGGCCCGGAAGAAAGACATCCGAATCACACACTATATATACGTCGAGACAGCTCGTTGAGTTGTCTTTTTTTTGTCCCGATGGAAAGAAACCTTTTGTTGAAGGGCGCCTCGCTGAGCATGGACTGCGGCATTCTCCCGCAGGGCGACGTGCTCGTCGCCGGCGGCGTCATCCGCGCCGTGGCGGAGACGCTGCCCTGCCCCGCCGGCACGGACGTGATCGATCTTTCCGGCAAACTGCTCTCCTACGGCTTCGCCGACCTCCATGTCCACTTCCGGGAGCCCGGCGCGCCGCAGAAGGAGACCATTCGAACGGGTGCGCTGGCAGCAGCCCGTGGCGGCTACACCACCGTCTGCGCGATGCCCAATCTTTCCCCGGCGCCGGACAGCCTGGAAACGCTGGCCCTGGAACAGGCGATCATCGACCGCGACGCCTGCATCGAAGTCCTCCCCTACGCCACCATCACGCTGGGGAGGCTGGGCGAACAGGTCGTCGACATGGCGGCGCTCAAGGGCCGCTGCGTCGCCTTCTCGGACGACGGCAGCGGCGTCCAGCACGACGAAGTGATGCTGGAGGCGATGCGCCGCGCGGCGGAACTGGACTGCATCCTGGCCGCCCACTGCGAAGACAACACCCTCCCCGGCTCGGACCCGAAGAGCGAATGGGGGCCGATTGCCCGCGACCTGGAACTCGCTGCGAAAACCGGCTGCCGCTATCATATCTGCCACGTATCTTCGCGGGAAAGCGTCCGGCTGGTGCGCGAGGCCAAAAAAAGCGGCGTTCGCGTGACCTGCGAGACGGCGCCGCACTACCTGCTGCTGAGCGAAGCGGACGTCCGCGATGAAGGACGCTTCCGGATGAATCCGCCCATCCGCTCGGCGGAAGACCGCCAGGCCCTGATCGAGGGCCTCAACGACGGCTCCATCGACGCCATCGCCACCGACCACGCGCCCCATACGGCCGAAGAAAAGTCACGCGGCTTCGCCGGCAGCGCGATGGGCATCGTCGGCCTGGAAGTCGCCTTCCCCGTGCTCTATACGAAGCTCGTCCTGGAAGGGAAACTGACCCTGGAGCAACTCCTCGACGCTCTCTGCGCCACGCCACGCCGGATTTTCCGGCTCGGCGGCGCCTTGCGCGAAGGCGAGCGCGCCGACCTGACCGTCCTCGACCTCAACGCCAGTTATACGATTGACAGTTCCCGCTTCCTCTCCAAAGGGCACTCAACCCCTTTCGACGGTATGGCCGTCCGGGGTGCAGTAATCCTGACCTGGAAGGACGGACGGCCGGTCTGGAAAGATCTTGCCTGAAAATGGATAAAAAAAACTATACGATAAGTGCCAACGGCCCAATCGCCCCGCAGGTGTATCGGATGGAACTGACGGCCGAAGCCGCGCCGCAACTGCGGGCCGGTCAGTTCGTGGAAGTGGCCGTTCCCGGCCTGTTCCTCCGCCGCCCCCTGTCGGTCTCCCTGTCGGAGCCCGGGCGGCTGACGCTGCGTTACAAAGTGGTCGGCGGCGGCACGGCGGCCCTCGCCGCCATGCAGCCCGGCACCGGACTCGAGCTGCTGACCGGTCTGGGCAACGGTTTCGACTTGGACGCCTGCCCCGGTCGGGCGCTGCTGCTCGGCGGCGGCATCGGCGTCGCGCCGCTGCACCAGCTTTGCCGCGATCTGCGGGCCGCGGGTCGGCCGGTAACGGCCCTGCTGGGATTCAACACCGCTTCGGAAATCATCCTGTGCGATGAACTCCGCGCGCTCGGCGCCGAAGTGCACGTAGCGACGGCCGACGGATCGGCCGGCATCCGCGGGTTTGTGACGGATGCCCTGCAGCAGGTAGCCCCTAAGTTCGATTACTACTATGTCTGCGGTCCGATGCCGATGATGCGCGCCTTGTATCCCCTGCTGCCCGATTGCGGCGAATTCTCGCTGGAGGAGCGGATGGGCTGCGGCACCGGCCTCTGCTTCGGCTGCACCATCCCCACCACCGACGGCCCCCGGCGCATCTGCCACGACGGTCCTGTCTTCAAAAAGAATCTGTTGCCATGGTAAGCGATACTTCCGTCACTCTCGGCGGCATCCGCCTCAAGAATCCGGTGATCCCGGCCAGCGGCACGTTCGGCTTCGGGTTCGAGATGGCCGCCTGCTACGATCTGAACCGGCTCGGCGCCATCGCCCTCAAGGGTACGACGCTGGAACCGCGTTTCGGCAATCCGACACCCCGCATCGCCGAGTGCACCGGTGGCCTGCTCAACGCCGTCGGTCTCCAGAATCCCGGTATCGACGCCCTCGTGAGCAACATTGCGCCCAAGGTGCGCGCCCTTTGCGATACGCCGCTGATCGCCAACATCAGCGGGTTCGCCGTCGACGAATACGGCTTCTGCTGCGAGAAGGCCGATGCCTGCGCCGAGATCGACATCATCGAAGTGAACATCTCCTGTCCCAACGTCCATCAGGGCGGCATGACCTTCGGCACCGATCCGACCGCCGCTGCGGCCGTCACCCGCCGTGCGCGGAAGGCGACAAGCAAGCCGTTGTTCATCAAGCTGACGCCCAACGTTTCGGACATCGTGCCGATCGCGAAGGCCTGCGAAGACGAAGGTGCCGACGGGCTCACGCTCATCAACACGCTCCCCGGCATGCGGATCGACATCCGTCGCCGCAAGCCCGTGCTGGCAAACCGGACGGGCGGCTTCTCCGGCCCGGCCCTCTTCCCCATCGCGGTCCGCTTCGTCAACCAGGCGGCCGCCGCCTGCCGTATCCCGATCATCGGCTGCGGCGGCGTCTCCACAGCTGAAGAGGTCATCGAAATGATGATGGCCGGCGCCACCGCCGTCCAGGTCGGCTCCGCCAACCTCCGCGACCCCCTCGCCTGCCCCACGATCATCGACGCCCTCCCCACCGTCATGGAACAACTGAACATTGAAAAACTGAAAGATATCATAGGAATCATTTAATATGTCAGACGATCATATGCTTTCCTTTCAGGACTACGGCCCCTCCGGGGCCTATCCCTCCCAAAGCCAAGGCTTTGGGTCCCTCCCACTCACGGCTGCGTGGGCGCAGACGGTCCTGAAAGGAAAGCATATGATCGTCCGAAGAAGCTATTATGAATAAGAACGACGTCATTATCGCCTGCGATTTCGGCAGTGCCCGGGAGGCTTTCGATTTCCTCGATTTGTTTGCCCGGGAAGATCGGAAACCGTTCCTGAAGATCGGGATGGAACTGTACTATGCCGAGGGACCGGAGATGGTCCGGGAACTGAAACGGCGGGGCCATCGGATCTTCCTCGACCTGAAACTCCACGACATCCCCAACACCGTCCGACGCACCATGCAGGTGCTTTCGCGGCTCGACGTCGATATGACCAACGTCCACGCGGCCGGCACCATCGATATGATGCGCGCCGCCCGCGAGGGCCTCACCCGCCCCGACGGCACGCGGCCACTCCTGATCGCCGTCACCCAACTCACCTCCACCAGCCAGGAGCGCATGCAACGGGAACTGCTGGTCGATGCCAGCATCGATGAGGCGATCGCCCACTACGCCCGCAACGCCCGGGAAGCCGGGCTCGACGGCGTGGTCTGCTCGCCGCTGGAGGCCTCGCTCGTGAAAGCGGCCTGCGGCCCGGAATTCCTGGCCGTCACCCCTGGCATCCGCTTCGCCGACGCCACCACCGACGACCAGGTCCGCATCACCACCCCGGCCCGCGCCCGGGAAATCGGCTCCGACTTCATCGTCGTCGGCCGCCCCATCACCGCCGCGGCCGATCCGCTCGCCGCCTGGCGCCGCTGCCTCAATGAATTCTGCCCTGAAACCTTGAAAAACGCATAATACTATGTCCGATATCCGCGAAAAAGCCATCGCCCGCGACCTCCTTTCCATCGGCGCCGTGTTCCTCCGCCCCGAACAGCCCTTTACCTGGGCCAGCGGCATCCACAGCCCCATCTACTGCGACAACCGCCTCATCCTCTCCGCCCCCGCGGTCCGCGACCGCGTCGAGGCCGGCCTGGCCGAGCTGGTCCGCACTTACTATCCCGACTGCCAGATGCTGATGGGCACCTCCACGGCCGGCATCGCCCACGCGGCGCTGGCCGCGCAGATCCTCGATCTGCCGATGGGCTACGTCCGCGGTGAGAACAAGAGCCACGGCCGGACCAACCGCATCGAAGGCCGGCTGGAATCGGGGACCAAAACCGTCGTGGTGGAAGACCTGATCTCCACCGCCGGCAGCGCCGTCGAGACCGTCGAGGCGCTGCGCGAAGCCGGGGCCGAAGTCCTGGGCATCGTGAGCATCTTCACCTACGGCATGCAGCGCGGCCTCGACCGGCTCGCCGCCGCGAAGACCGTCAACCATTCCCTGAGCAACCTCGACGCCCTGCTCGAGGTCGCCGTGGAAGCCCGCTACATCGCACCGGAGTGGCAGGAACGCATCCGCCGCTTCCGCGACAATCCTTCCGACGAATCCTGGATGAAAGCAAACAATTAATACATACAAACGATTTATGAAACACCTGATCGAACCCACCGACCTGACCCGCGCCGAAATCAGCGAAATCATCGCCCTGGCCGACCGGATCATCGAACACCCCGAGGAGTACTATGAGGCCATGGCCCACAAGAAACTCGCCACCCTCTTCTACGAGCCCAGCACGCGTACGCGCCTGAGCTTCACCGCCGCCATGAAGGAACTCGGCGGACAGGTCCTCGGTTTCTCCGACGCCGCCCGCTCGTCGGTCTCCAAGGGTGAAACCGTCCAGGACACCGTCCGCGTCCTGGCCTGCTTCGCCGACATCATCGCCATGCGCCACCCCATCGAGGGCGCCCCGCTGGCCGCCTCGGAAGTCTCCCCGGTGCCCATCATCAACGCCGGCGACGGCAGCCACAGCCACCCGACGCAGACCCTCACCGACCTGCTGACCATCCACCGCGAACTCGGCCACATCGACAACCTGACCATCGGCTTCTGCGGCGACCTCCGCTTCGGCCGCACCGTCCACTCGCTGATCAAGGCCCTCTCGGCCTACGAAGGCATCAAGGTGTACCTCATCGCCCCCGACGCCCTCAAACTCCCCGAGTACATCCGCCACGACGTCTGCGACCGCAAGGGCATCCCGTACGAAGAAGTCGATTCCATCGAAGAGGCCATGCCGAACCTCGACATCCTCTATATGACCCGCGTCCAGAAAGAGCGCTTCCTCGACCAGGACGAGTTCGACCGCCTCAAGGACAACTTCATCCTCAACGCCGAGAAGATGAAACTCGCCAAGAAGAACATGGCCGTCCTGCACCCGCTGCCGCGCGTGAATGAAATCCTGACCGAGGTCGATGCCGACCCGCGTGCCGCCTACTTCCGCCAGGTCGCCTGTGGCAAATACGTCCGTATGGCCCTCATCAAGTCGCTCATCGACTGGAAGGACGACCCGAAGCACCCGATGCCGGAGAAGAAGGACATCTTTACCGACACCACGCTCCGCTGCACGAACCCAAAATGCATGTGCAACCACGAGCACGTCACGCCCTACTTCAAACGTACCGAAGAAGGCATCATCCGCTGCGCCTATTGCGAGTCGAAGATCTGATTGATCCGCGAGCAAACGCTTCGCTGCGAAGGGTATATGCTCTGAAAACCTTAGCCACCCTCGGCTATTAGAGGGAGGGGCCCGCCGCGAAGCGGTGGGAGGGGGCGCGCGGAGCGCGACGGTTTTCAAAGCATACACCCTTCGCAGTGGAGCGCTTCCCTTGCATTAAAGTAGCTTGCCGCGGAGGACGATGGCGGCGGGGCCGCCGATGCGGATGTCGGGATGGCCGTTCTGGAGGGTCAGGGTCGAGAGGACGGTGGAGGGGCGTCCCATAGCTTCGCCTTGCAAAAAAGCACATTGGGCCCCGTCTGCAATGATTCCGTGCAGGAAGAGATAGTAAGTGAGGGCGGCGTTGGCTGTGCCGGTAGCCGATTCTTCGGGGATGCCGAAGCGGGGAGCGAAATTGCGGACGTGGGCCGTGTAACCGTCTGTCGGGTCAATCGCACAGGCATGGACGCCCACTACGTCGTAGCGGGTACTCAGGGCGGAGAGCGCGTCCATATCTGGCCGGAGGGCTTGCAGCGTAGCGACATCCCGGACGGGCAGGATGATATCGGGGAGGCCTGTCGAGATGTTCTCAACCGGAAGTGCCGACAGGTCATCCGCTTCAAGGCCGCCCATGGCGTGCAGCAAGGAAGCCAGCATCTCCGGATTCTCGAAAGTACCGACCCTCCGGGCGGGGGCCATCTGCATCATCGTCACGGGACCGGGGAGGATTTCCAAATCACCGACCCGGGTGTGGTTGACGCAGGGAGTCCCGGCTTCGACGAGGCCTTCTTGAAAGAGGGTGCTGAATGAGGCGATGGTGGCATGTCCGCAAAGATCGATTTCGCCGGCAGGCGTGAAGTAGCGGACGGTGAATTCAGCCGGCCCTTCCGGGCGGATAAAGGCTGTCTCCGAGTAGCGCAGTTCAGCTGCGAGTTGTGCCATCCAGGCATCGTCCGGGTAATCAGCCCCTTTTTCGAGCAGTACAACACCGGCCGTGTTGCCGCCGAAAGGGACTCTTGTGAAGGCATCGACAACATAACATTTCA
>JAEEGH010022788.1_pt1 | contig 12801 bp, 7 predicted proteins | sample 9134181 | NCBI WGS metagenome assembly JAEEGH01 (sample SAMN16246544, study PRJNA631951) | gut metagenome | biome: gut microbiome; feature: rumen; material: DP-attached | host: Bos | place: Iran: Karaj | collected 2018-10 | reverse complement strand
GGCAATACAGTCACGGATAGAATCGAGACCTGCCATCAGACTCACGAAACGGTCCAAACCGAAAGCAAGACCTGCATGAGGAGGAGCACCATACTTGAAAGCATTGATGAGGAAACCGAACTGTGCCATTGCACGCTCTGGAGTGAAGCCTAAAATCTGGAACATCTTCTCCTGTAACTTACCGTCGTGGATACGAAGGGATCCACCGCCAACCTCTACACCATTACATACGAAGTCATAGGCAACAGCACGCACTTTTTCCGGAGCAGTATCGAGCAAAGGAATATCATCTGGATTAGGCAAAGTGAACGGATGGTGTGTAGCCATCAGACGTTGCTCTTCATCACTCCACTCAAAGAGCGGGAAGTCAACAATCCACAAGCATACAAAGTTGTCCTTGTCACGCAGTCCGAGACGATCACCCATCTCCAGGCGGAGTGTACAAAGCTGAGTGCGTGTCTTGTTAGCTTTGTCGCCGCTAAGAATCAACACAAGGTCACCATCCTTGGCACCTGTCTTCTCCTTTAATCGCTGCCAAACTTCAGGCGTATAGAATTTATCTATAGAAGTCTTTACAGTTCCATCGGTGTTGAACTTCACATAAACCAAGCCCTTGGCACCTACCTGCGGACGTTTAACGAAATCCGTCAACTGGTCAAGTTGCTTACGGGTATAGTCTGCGCACCCTGGCACCACGATACCTCCGATATACTCAGCTTCGTTGAATACAGGGAATTCTCCTGTACCCTTCAACACATCCATCAGTTCTACGAATTCCATTCCGAAGCGCAAATCAGGTTTATCGGACCCGAAACGACGCATAGCCTCATGCCATGTCATACGCTGCAACTTAGGCAACTCTACGCCACGTACCTCCCTGAACAGATGACGTGCCAAATCCTCAAAGATTTCCAATACATCTTCCTGATCGGCAAACGACATTTCACAGTCTATCTGCGTAAATTCTGGCTGTCGGTCAGCACGCAAGTCCTCGTCACGGAAACACTTGGCAATCTGGAAATAGCGGTCGAAACCAGACACCATCAACAACTGCTTCAATGTCTGAGGGCTCTGAGGCAGCGCATAGAACTGCCCTGGATTCATACGAGAAGGCACCACGAAGTCGCGTGCACCTTCTGGAGTAGAACCAATCAGAATAGGTGTTTCTACCTCAATAAAATTCTTGTTGTCGAGGAAGTTACGAATCAAGATGGTCATACGGTGACGCAACTCCAAGTTCTTACGAACGCAGGAACGACGCAAGTCCAGATAACGATACTTCATACGAATATCGTCACCGCCATCAGTATTATCCTCTATCGTGAACGGAGGAGTCAAACTCTCACTCAACACATTCAGTTCTTGAGCAATAATCTCAATATCGCCCGTAGGGATATTCTTATTCTTACTCTCACGCTCGTTAACCGTACCCTTTACCTGAATGCACCACTCACGTCCCAACTTGTTGGCACGTTCACAAAGCGAAGCATCCTTCGACTCGTCGAAAACCAGCTGTGTAATACCATAGCGGTCACGCAGGTCAACAAACGTCATACCACCCATTTTACGGGTTTTCTGTACCCATCCGGCCAGCGTCACAACCTGCCCGGCATCTGTGAGTCTTAACTCACCACATGTTTTTGTTCTATACATAATTGTTATATGTGCTTTATACTTTCGAACTGCAAAGGTACGAATAAGTGAGAAGAAAACCAAATATAATTTGAGTTTTCTCGAACGCGAGTTCCTTCGACCGCAAAGTCAAAGGTAGTGCAAATCGAGAGAAATACCAAATTTATTTGAATAATAAGGCTTTATTTATAAGCACAAATATTAAAATAATTAAAAATCAAGCTTAAAATAGTGTGAGTATGGAGGAAAAGCCTTACATTTGCATCGATTTTTTAAGTAAAAATGTAAAGAAGATGAAAAAGATAATTATGATGACTCTGATGCTGGTATGTGGCATGACCGCAGTGATGGCACAAAAACCTGCACAGATCAAGTTTGACAAGACAACTCACAACTTCGGTTCTTTCTCAGAGAACGAACCTAAGGTTTCCTGCTCTTTCACTTTCACCAACATCGGTGAACAGCCTTTGGTAATCAATCAGGCTATCGCATCATGCGGATGCACGGTGCCTGAATATACCAAGACTCCTATTCAACCAGGTGAGAAGGGGGAAATCAAGGTTACCTACAATGGAACAGGAAAGTTCCCCGGGCACTTCAAGAAATCTATCACCGTCCGGACCAACGGAGCTGTCGAAATGACACGCCTTTACATTGAAGGAGATATGACTGAAGCGAAATAACACAAGAAAGCACTGCTCGAGGGCAGTGCTTTTTGTTTAGAAATTATAACTCAGACCTAAAGAACTGTATTCCATAAACTGCCAATAACCATGATCAGCATCACGCGCAGCAGCATCGTCGAAACGCGGATAAAGGAATAAGTTGGCAGAGATATACTTGGTAACTTTGAACTCAATCTGGTTTTCCCATTCTATGAGGGCACGGGTATAGGCTGTAAAGGCATATAGCCTGCTCTTCCATGTAATCTGGTCAACTATCTTCCATTGCACATCGCCCGTAAACTGAGCACCCAACTCGTGCAAAGCATGCTTCCCCTTAGTACCAAAAGCATCAAACAAAGACGAACGACCTACATAACGCAAGTTATAGGCTACCGGCAGGAAGTTGAGCGTTCCTGTGAGTCTTCCATTAAGAGCATGGACCTTATACTCCATACCAAGACCGATGTTCAGGTCAAATGGCGAGAAGAAGTCGGAATAGACTTTGGGATCGTTAGCCTTAAAACCTTTTGTAAACTGTGTGTATGCAAGCAACTGAAGGCTGTAATACCACTTTTTAGAGGCTTGCATACCCAACTTGCTGGTCAGACGAATCAGATCATTGTTGGTCTTGAACTTATGAATGGAATCAGAGCGTGATGTCTGGAAGCCAAGTTTCATCTCCAGTTTATTCTCCCAAGTGTACTTATCCTTATCATTATAGTTCATCTCAAGGGTTAACGCACCTACAGCAGAATAATTACTCTCACCACCTTTATACCAGTTGCCCGATACATAGTTTTGAAGGAACTGAAGGAAGCCATCGCCTTTAAATGACCAGAAATTAGGCTTTGTCACTACAATGCCCGTTGGCACTATCTCGGGTTCATCAGGTTGTGGTGCGGTCTGTTCGACCAATTCCACATGCTGTTTCACCTCCTGATTGACATCCTCACGAACAGACCCTGTTTTCTGCAGCCGACTTTCCGTATTCGTCACTAAGTCAGGTCGTTTCATATAGACATTCATCATGGCCTGGTCAATGGCATCAGTCACTTCGTCGCCCGTCTGCGGATGAAGCGAAAGCACTTTGTTGGCTCCGGAATGATAGAATGTGGTAGGGGCAAACAACCGATAATAGCGACCATCAGTTGTTTCCTTTCGCAACGAGTCGTTGAGTTGATTGACAGAATCAAGTCGTTGTCGCAGAACTTTGATACTGTCAACATACACTTTCAGCTCGTCTAATATCTGCTGCCTCGATTTGCTTTGGGCACTAACAGAATTTGTTATCAGCAAGGCTACAAGGCTTAAAAAGAAGTATCTGTATTTCATCATAATCGTTGATTTGAGTGCAAAGGTACGAAATAATTCTTAATGCTTCATGCTTAATTCATATTTTTTTTGTACCTTTGATTGACATCGAATGTAGGCTTCGTCTCGGAAAAACTCAAATAAATTTGGTTTTTCGCTCGATTTGCACTACCTTTGCACCTTGTATGCGAATTAGATATAAAATAAATAAGGTATAATTATGAATAGAGATACGATTATCGGCTTCGCCCTTATAGCGTTGGTACTGATTGGTTTCAGTTGGTATAACAGCCCCTCAAAGGAACAGATTGAAGCCGCAAGAGTGCAAGATTCTATTGCAGCAGTAACTCAGGAGAAAGCCCAGAAAGCAGAACAACAAAAACAACTTGCCCAAGAGAAAAAGGAGGAAGCGGCTATGAACGACTCCTCTGCCCTTTTTTACAGTGCCCTTCACGGCACATCGCAGCAGGTGGTGTTGAAAAACGGCAAAGTAGAGTTGACTTTAGACACAAAGGGCGGTGTTGTAAAGAAGGCTAAGATTCTTGACTACAAGGATTTGAATGACGACAAGGATTTGACTCTTTTTGACGAGAAAGATCAGAACCTCAACTTCCTTTTGGCAGGAAAGAACGATAACATCATCACTGCCGACCTCTATTTCACTCCGTCTGAACAGACTGATTCTACTGTCACTATGACGGCTCAGGCCGGTAATGGCGGACAGGTCATCATGAAATACCGTCTCGGCAAAGACTACATGTTGGGATTTTCCTTGCAGGCTAAGGGACTGGCCAATGTCTTTGCTCCTTCTTACAAAGAGATGGAGATAGAGTGGACTGACCATTGTCGTCAACATGAGAAGGGATTTTCGTTTGAGAACCGCTACACTTCAATCTTCTTCAAAGAGGCCCAAGGCGATACCGACAATCTTTCGGAGGCTTCTGACGAAAGCGAAACCGTTGAAGAGGAACTCGACTGGGTAGCCTTCCGCAACCAGTTCTTCTCCGTTGCGCTTATCTCAAAGGATAATTTCGCCCGCAATGCCGAGCTGAAGAGCACACTCGAACAGAAAGGCACCGGTTATCTCAAACAGTTTGATGCCAAGCTGAAGACAGCCTTCGACCCCACAGGTCAGAAGCCTTCTGAGTTCGAGATGTACATCGGTCCCAACAATTTCCGTCTGATTCAGGATGTTGAACAGCAGAGCCAGTTTGGGAAAGACCTCGACCTCGAACAGCTTGTTAATCTCGGCTGGTGGCTCTTCCGACTCATCAACCGCTGGTTTACGCTCTACGTCTTCGACTGGCTGGCCAATTTCGGCTTCAGCATGGGTATTGTACTTATTCTCATCACCATTCTTCTGAAAGTGATTACTTTCCCGATGGTAAAGAAGAGCTATATGTCAAGTGCCAAGATGCGCGTGCTGAAACCCAAACTCGAAGAGGCAACCAAGCAATACTCTGCCCCTGAGGACCAGATGAAGAAACAACAGGAGATGATGTCCCTCTACTCTAAGTATGGCGTTAGTCCGATGGGTGGCTGTCTGCCTATGTTGGTTCAGGCGCCTATTTGGATTGCCATGTTCTGGTTTGTGCCCAATGCCATCCAGTTGCGCGGACAGAGTTTCCTGTGGATGGACGACCTCTCAACCTACGACCCGATATGGGAGTGGAGCACTAACATCTGGGGTATTGGCGACCATCTGTCGCTGACCTGTATCCTCTTCTGCGGTGCCCAACTGCTCTACACATGGTTCTCGATGCAACAACAGAAGGACCAGATGATGGGACAGCAGGCAGAACAGATGAAGATGATGCAATGGATGATGTACATCATGCCACTGATGTTCTTCTTCATCTTCAACGACTATTCTTCTGGTCTTAACTTTTATTATTTTGTTTCACTGTTCTTCTCAGCAGCCATCATGTGGACACTCCGCAAAACTACTGATGACGAGAAACTGCTGGCTATCCTTGAGGCAAAGTATCAGGAGAACAAGAACAATCCCAAGAAGCAGAGTGGACTTGCCGCACGCTTAGAGGCTTTGCAGAAACAACAGGCAGAATTGGAAAGACAACGCAAAAATGGATACAAAAAATGAAAATTGGATTTGATAACGATAAGTATCTCAAGATACAGTCAGAGCATATCAAGGAGCGTATCGCCAAGTTTGACGGCAAGCTCTACCTGGAATTAGGTGGAAAATTGTTTGACGACCATCATGCCTCACGCGTATTGCCAGGTTTCAAGCCCGACTCTAAGCTACGCATGTTTGCCCAGCTAAGAGACCAAGTGGAGATTGTCATTGTGGTCAGTGCTGAGGATATCGAGAAAAACAAAGTGCGTGCTGACTTAGGCATTACCTATGACGAAGACGTGCTGCGCCTTCGTGAAGAGTTCCAAAGTCGCGACTTCATGGTGGGCTCAGTGGTTATCACACACTATAACGGACAGCATGCTGCCGACTTGTTCCGCCACCGTCTGGAGCGCCTGGGCATCAAGTCTTACGTACATTATCTGATTGACGGTTATCCTCATAGCGTTAAACTGATTGCCTCCGACGACGGTTTCGGCAAGAACGACTATGTGGAGACCTCCCGCGAATTAGTCATTGTTACAGCTCCCGGTCCTGGAAGCGGTAAGATGGCTGTATGCCTGTCTCAGCTATATAACGAGAACAAGCGAGGTATCCGTGCCGGTTATGCCAAGTTCGAGACTTTCCCCGTATGGAATCTTCCCTTGAAGCATCCTGTCAACATCGCCTACGAGGCTGCTACTGCCGACCTCAACGATGTTAATATGATTGACCCCTTCCATTTGGAGGCTTATGGCAAGACTGCCATTAACTATAACCGCGACATCGAGATATTCCCTGTGCTCAATGCACTCTTCGAGGGGATCTATGGCGAAAATCCCTATAAGTCACCTACGGATATGGGTGTCAACATGGTTGGTTTCTGCATCAGTGACGATGAAGTGTGCTGCAATGCGTCGCGCGAAGAAATTATCCGTCGCTACTATGACGCCACCAACAAAATGGCAGACGGTGCTGACAACGAAAATGAATTGAACAAGATTCTGATGCTGTTCAATCAGGCAAAGATTACCACAGCCTATCGCCGTGTGACTGTAGCAGCACAGGCTAAACAAGAACTGACCGGCCACACTGCTGCTGCCATTGAACTGGAAGACGGCACCATCATCACCTCGAAATCGACTCCCCTACTTGGCTGTTCTGCAGCACTGCTGCTCAATGCCACCAAACATTTAGCAGGTATCAGTCATGAGGCCAAGTTGATTCCTGAAAGTCTCATTGAACCAGTTCAGAAAACCAAGATAGAATATTTGGGAGGTAAGAACCCCCGTCTGCATACTGATGAAGTGCTGGTGGCGCTCAGTGTACTCTCCAAAGACGACGAACAATGCCGTTTAGCTCTGGAGCAGTTGCCTCGCCTACGCGACTGTCAGGTCCACTCTACGGTCATGCTCTCTGAGGTTGACCGCAAAATTTTCAAGAAACTTGGATGTGGACTGACATGCGATCCAGTGAGAAAGAAATAAGAAGTAAGAGGTAAGAAGGAAGAAGTAAGAGATATGAAAAAGTTATTCTTTGCTTTGGCGGTCATGACGATGCTGCCAAACATCATAAATGCGGGAGAAGAAGTGAAAATAGGTAAGAGTAATATCAAGTTGGATAGCCGCATGATGACCCCCGAGGCACTTTGGGCTATGGGGCGTATCGGTACCGTAGAGGCTTCACCCAACGGCAAGCAAGTGGTTTATCAGGTAGGCTATTACAGTGTAAAAGCCAACAAGAGCCGGCAAGTAATCTGCATCATGGATGCCGACGGTAAGAACAACCGACAGTTGTCAACCAGTAGCAAGAGTGAGACCGACCCTTCTTGGTTTGACGAAAATACGATTGCCTATCTCTCTGGCGGTGAGATATGGATTATGAAAGCCGATGGTTCCGACCGCAAGCAAATCTCAAAAACCGACGGTCAGGTTGAGGGTTATAAGTTCTCTCCAGACCGCAAGAAGGTGATTATCCTAAAGTCACTACCCTTCCATGAGGTCATCCAGAAGAACCCCGATGACTTGCCCAAGGCTACAGGTCGTCGCGTCACCGACCTAATGTATCGTCATTGGGACCATTATGTAGAAAGCATCCAGCATCCGTTTGTCTATAGTGTGACCGACGATTTCGCCATCGGCAATGATGGCGTTGACATATTGAACGGCGAACCATACGAATGTCCTATGGAACCCTTCGGTGGTATTGAGCAACTGGCATGGAGCCCAGACTCCAAGAGCATTGCCTATACCTGTCGGAAGAAGATTGGTTTGGAATACTCCATCTCTACCGATTCGGACATCTATTTATATAATATAGGTACGCGCACGACGACGAATCTATGTAAGCCTGCCGACTATGTAGCTCCAAAGAACGACCCTACCCGTACGCTGAAGATTCAGGCTGTCAATGCTCCTGAAAATCTTAAGAATAATGTAGGCTATGACCAGAACCCACAGTTCTCGCCCGATGGCAAATATGTGGCTTGGCAGTCGATGGAGCGTGACGGTTATGAGGCCGACCTTAACCGCTTGTGCATATATGAAATGGCTACAGGCATCAAGCGTTACATCAACTGGAAGTCGGACGTTGAGGCATTCTGCTGGGCTCCTGAGAAAGACAAGCAGGCACAACTGTATTTCCTGAGCGTTTGGCATGGTTGCAATAACATGTACAGTGTCAACTGGAAGGGTGAGGTCAAACAACTGACCGAGACCTGGGACGACTGGACAAGCATCCAACTCGCCAATGACGGCAAGCGCATTCTGGCTACCCGTCAGAGTCTCAGTGCTCCCACCGACATCTATATGGTAACACCCGATAAGACTATCGAGAAGACCAATATTCAACAGATTTCCTTTGAGAATCAGCATATCCTCGACCAACTGACCTTCGGAAAGGTACAGCAGCGTTGGGTAAAGACCACCGACGGCAAGGAGGAACTGGTATGGATTGTTTTGCCTGCCAACTATGAGGAAGGTAAGAAATACCCCACCCTGCTTTTCTGTGAAGGTGGTCCGCAGAGTCCTGTCAGCCAGTTCTGGAGCTATCGCTGGAACTTCCAGATTATGGCTGCCAATGGTTATGTTGTAGTTGCCCCTAACCGCCATGGTCTGCCAGGTTTCGGTCAGGAATGGAAAGAAGAAATCAGCGGTGACTGGTCGGGCCAGTGTATGGATGACTATTTAGCAGCTATCGACGATGCCGCCCAGAACCTTCCCTTTGTCGACAAAGACCGACTGGGTGCTGTAGGAGCGTCTTTCGGAGGATTCAGTGTTTACTATCTCGCAGGTCATCACAACAAGCGTTTCAAGGCCTTCATTTCTCACGACGGAGCCTTCAACCTCGCCGCCATGTACTTAGAGACAGAAGAGAATTGGTTCTCCAACTGGGAATATGACGAAGCTTACTGGCATCGTCCTCAGATGCCCAATGCCAAAAAGACCTACCATGACTCCCCTCATAAGTATGTGGAAAATTGGGACACCCCCATTCTCTGCATCCATGGTGAGAAAGACTATCGCATCAATTACACACAGGGAATGTCTGCCTTCAACGCTGCCCGCATGAAAGGCATCCCTGCCGAGTTGCTCATCTTCCCAGACGAGAATCACTGGGTGCTCAAGCCTCAGAATGGTGTGCTATGGCAACGCACCTTCTTTAACTGGCTTGACAGATGGCTGAAGTAATGGTTATCGGTTAAAGGTTCGTGAATGAGATGAAAAGATTATTTCTCTTTTACCTATTTACATTCTTACCTTTTTACCTTTATTCGCAGGCATTGCCTACGGATGGACCTCTTACAATCCGCCCCTTGCTGCAGTCATTGGGAGAACGACTCCTACAGGGAAAAACGGGAAGTATCGTGGCCATTAACCCTGCCAACGGAGAAATACTTTGCCTTGCCACCAATACGTCTAATGGATATGATGTCCGGCAAGCCATCGGCAAACCACAGGCACCAGGCTCTACCATCAAACCTGCACAGGCACTGACATTGCTCTCCGAAGGCATTGTAACCCCGGAAACTACTGTTGAATGCAATAAGGGTTTCATTGACGGTAATATCAAGGTGGGGTGCCATGAACATCGCTCTCCTCTCAAGTTGAAGGATGCCATTGCACAGAGTTGCAACTCATGGTTTCTGGTCACCTTTGCAGCTATGATTAACGACAATTTCGTTTATACAGACAAGAACGAAGCCATCACCACATGGCGAAGCTATATGCAGAGCATGGGCCTCGGTGGTCCAATGCATATCGATATTCAAGGTGAACAGGGCGGACTCCTGGCAGGAGCCGACTACCTGAATCGCCGTTACAATGGCAAATGGGACGGTAAGACTATCTGGTGGGCAGGTATGGGACAGGGCGACATCACCCTCACACCCCTTCAACTTGCCAACCTGGCAGTAACGTTAGCCAATCGCGGATGGTATTATGTGCCGCATATTCATAAGAATACCACTAATAAGCGCTACCTTACCCGCCGCCACACGAAAGTTGATGCCAGCATCTATACCCCTGTAATAGAGGGCATGCGATTAGCAGTCGAGAAAGGAACGGCAACCTGTTTGCGCACCACTTACCCAGTTTGTGGTAAAACAGGGACGGTAGAAAATCCTGGCGCCGACCATTCAGCTTTCATCGGCTTTGCCCCGATGAACGAACCCAAAATCGCCATCAGCGTTTACGTAGAGCATGGTGGTTTCGGTTCCGACATGGCAGCTCCTATTGCCGGTCTCATCATGGAGCAATACCTCAAAGGAAAACTCTCACAACAGTCAGAAGCCAAAGCCAAACGGCTTGAGAAAATAAAAACCTCGAAATAACGAGATATCTAAACATTGAAATATCGAAATAAAAATAATAATTATGTCACAAGCAATTGAAAAAACATTAAGAGATTCCGCTGCAATGCGGTGGACAGCCCTGCTACTTCTGGCACTAGCCATGTTCTGTAGCTACATCTTCATGGATATCCTCTCGCCCATCAAAGACCTGATGCAAGAGACTCGCGGATGGGACTCCACCGCCTTCGGTACTATGCAGGGGTCTGAGGTATTCCTCAACGTATTCGTATTCTTCCTCATCTTTGCAGGTATCATTCTCGACAAGATGGGAGTTCGTTTTACTGCTGTACTCTCTGCAGCCGTAATGTTAATCGGTGCCTGTGTAAAATGGTATGCTGTCAGCGACAGTTTCATCGGTAGCGGACTTGATACATGGTTTACCAACAACCTCAACTACATCCCCATCTTCGATGAGTTAGGTGTTTCACCTTTCTATCAGGGAATGCCATCCAGTGCAAAGTTTGCCGCCTGCGGTTTCATGATATTCGGTTGTGGTTGCGAGATGGCAGGAATCACTGTCTCTCGCGGTATTGTGAAGTGGTTCAAAGGCCGTGAGATGGCACTTGCCATGGGCTCTGAAATGGCACTTGCCCGTCTGGGTGTTGCTACTTGCATGATTTTCTCGCCCTTCTTTGCCAAGTTAGGTGGCGAGGTAAGTGTTAGCCGCAGTGTTGCTTTCGGTGTAGTTCTGATGTGTATTGCCTTAATCATGACAATTGTCTATTTCTTCATGGACAAGAAACTCGACAGTCAGACAGGTGAGGCAGAAGAGAAAGACGATCCCTTCAAAATCAGCGACATCGGCAAGATTCTCAGCGACAGTGGTTTCTGGCTTGTTGCCTTGCTGTGCGTACTCTATTACTCCGCCATTTTCCCCTTCCAGAAGTATGCTGTTAATATGTTGCAGTGCAACCTGACACTGACAGAACCAGCCTCTGATTCTTTCTGGGCAAGTCCGTCGGTAACTATCGTCCAGTATGTCATTATGCTTTTGGTTGCCGCTACCGGATTCGCTTCTAACTTCCAGAAGACAAACAGTAAGAAGTTCGGTCTGTTGGCCATCAGCATCATTGCACTCATCACCTATTGCTATATGGGTTACATGCGCCAGACTGCAGAGAGTATTTTTGCGGTATTCCCTCTGTTGGCCGTGCTCATCACTCCTATTCTCGGCAATTATCTTGACAACCATGGTAAAGCAGTATCCATGTTGATATTGGGTTCTTTGCTGCTGATTGGTTGTCACCTGACCTTTGCCTTTGCCCTACCTCTGTTCAAGAGCAGTGCTGTTGGTGGTGTCATCGTTGCCTATGCCACCATTTTGGTATTGGGAGCCTCATTCTCCTTAGTACCCGCATCACTCTGGCCCTCTGTGCCCAAATTGGTTGATGCCAAAGTCATCGGTTCTGCCTATGCCCTGATTTTCTGGATTCAGAATATCGGTCTCTGGCTGTTCCCACTGCTCATCGGCAAAGTGCTTGATGCTACCAATCCCGAGGGAGCCAGTGCCACGGAGTTAAACTATACGGCTCCTTTGGTAATGCTCGCCTGCCTCGGTGTTGCAGCCCTCATTCTCGGTTTCATTCTGAAAGCCGTTGATAAGAAAAAAGGTATCGGATTGGAAGAGCCGAACATTAAGAATTGAGAATTGACAATTAAGAATTGCGTATGAAACAGTTTCTCTTGCTTTTCGCTTTTTTGCCCTTCTGCAGCGTAGTAGCACAAAACAAGGCTGACCAAGTGAAGCATATCCGTCAGGTATATGCTGAGGCAAAACAGATGGCTGCCGACAACGGCAAGAATGGTAAGGCACTGCTCGACATGCACATTCTGGTGAACGACGGGGCGGTTGTTGACAATGACTTCGAACTCGACGATGTGACGGATTTGGTCTATTACTTCAATAAGACGAAGACCCATCCAGAAACCAGTTTCCTTGACAAAGCGAAGTGCTACCTCATCATTGAGAACTGGACTTCACACGGACACACCCGCTATCGTGAGTTCCTCTTCGACCCCGACAAGGGAAATCTGCTTTTCGTCTTTATGAAAGGTGAGACCGATGGCGGTTTCATTGTCGAGACTCGCTATTACTATGATGACAAGGGCAATGTCGTTGACCAAAAGCTCAAATCTGGCTTGGAGGGATCTGAACTGACAGACCAGGCACGAGGATTCGTTGAGTGGGAAAGGGCCCGAAGCGAGAAAGCATCGGCGCCACATCTGAGGAAGGTTTACCAAGCACTGATCACTGCCGACATAAGCAT
>JAEEGH010022787.1_pt1 | contig 12801 bp, 8 predicted proteins | sample 9134181 | NCBI WGS metagenome assembly JAEEGH01 (sample SAMN16246544, study PRJNA631951) | gut metagenome | biome: gut microbiome; feature: rumen; material: DP-attached | host: Bos | place: Iran: Karaj | collected 2018-10 | reverse complement strand
TTTGATGCGCTGTACATAAATGGCCATTACAAGGATCCATTTCATATAAAACAATTCCAGGAATCTTTTCAGCTGATTCAGGTCAAGGAACATCACCGGATATAATCTGCTTATTGTCCGTAGTAGTTGAATATCAACATCGTAATATCATCAAACTGTGGGGCTTCTCCCACAAATTCATCAATTGCACCTTTCATCTTGTGAAGGATTACTTCCACGCTGCAATCCTTATTATCATTGAGGACTTTGAGCATTCGCTCTGATTTAAAGAGCTTGTTGTCTTTGTTAGTAGCTTCAAGGACGCCGTCGGTGTAAACAAAGATGCTGTCTCCCGGGTAAAGCTGGAACTCATGCTGTATAAACTTAATTCCGGGAAATGTGGCAACCGCGGAGGAGTGCTTGTAGATAGAAAGCTCGTAGTCACCACCTGCTCTTTTTAGTGCCGGGTGTTCATGCCCTGCATTGGCTGCGACGCCCTTTCCTGTGGACAGCTCAACTATTGCAAGCCAGACCGTCACAAAAAGATCCGCATCATTTCCCTCACAAAGCTGGTTGTTTACATACTCCAGAATCTCAGAGGGGGATCCGCCCATATTTGCTCTGTTCTTGATAAGGGTCTTGGCAATTACCATGAAAAGAGCTGCGGGAACTCCCTTTCCTGATACATCAGCAAGCACAAGACACAGATGATCATCATCCACAAGGAAGAAGTCATAGAAATCTCCACCCACTTCCTTAGCCGGATCCATAGTAGCAAAGACGTCAAAGCACTTTTTATCAGGAAATGGCGGGAATATCCTTGGGAGCATGTCTGCCTGGATCTTGGTTGCGACATTGAGCTCAGCTCCAATCCTCTCCTTCTCGGCTGTAATTGTTTTGATATCGTCGATATAGTTGACAATTGACTTTTCCATACTGCCAATTGTCTTTGCAAGATCTTCTATCTCGTCTCCGGTATCTATCTTCTCCAGGCCATTTTCTGCTTTCGCGTTGTTTGCGGCAAAACTCTTTACATTCCTGCTTATAATGGTAATTGGAGTAATAAAGTTCCTTTGCATAACCTTCCAGTTCATTATGCAAAACACCAGAAGCAAAAACATAGTGATAATTGCAACATTGACAATGAACCTGTTGAGGGTTGATAACACTTCCTGCATGTATATATCAACGAACAGAAGTGCTACAATATTGCCCTGTGAGTCCTTAACAGGAAGACAGCTGGATGTAAGATATCCGTACAGCTTTGAACGCCTTATCAGATAGCTTTTAGGCCTCTCCCCTTGCGTATAACACTTCCAGATTTCGTCAATTGATGCAGATATTGGGTCAACGAAGCCCATTTCAACATCTGAGGAATCATAGATGTAGGTCAGAGTCTTATCCTCATAAGAAGGTACAGCAATATAAATGTATGCAGCACCTGTATACTCTTCAACGTGATCCATATAGTCCTGAAGAACAGGGTAATAATCATCAGGCTCCCAGGTTTTAGCGTAATTTGCAATCCTGTCGTGATCTATGTCATTTAAAATAATATTGGCTATAACGTAGCCATTGTCGTTGTAAAGTTTCTTAATTGTCCTGTCAAATATGAGTGAACCGCTAACGCAGGTAATTATTCCAAAAATCAGCGAGAATACTATTATTGCTAAAAGAGCTTTCCCGTTGACGCCAAGTCTCTTTTTCAAAGCAGTGCCATCCTTAGAGTTATTTGAAACTTAGAATTCAAGTTCCTTCTTTCTAAATATTAATATAGTAATGACCGTTGTTGCAACTATATATATTGAAATTACCAGAAATAGACCTGACAGACATCCCCCGATGTCACCGATAATAAAGTCAGAGCCTATGGAGCCAATCATTCCTGTAAGGTAGTAGCTGTAAAGCCGATACTTGGCAAGCCCCGGCATCATATCAAGAAGCGAGAGTGTTGCAGGAACGATAACCTCCGCTGCAATATATGCCACCAGTCCTACTGCCGCGTTTTCCGAAAGAAAATAGAATATCGCAGCGACAGCCACATAAGCAATGTTTCCAATAAAATCGGATATAAACAGGCAAAGTAAAAACCTTGTCTGAATATCATCCAAAGTAACTCCAAATATGCTTTTGACGATCAGGATAAAAATAATTGTCAGAACCTGAAGCGCAAAGGTATAAATTGCAACATCCAAAAGCTTGCCGATAACAAACTTATCCCTCGACATACCTGTGCCAATAACACCAATCATTGCCATGGATTTAAACTCATCAGCATAAACGCCCATGAGAGCGCCAAATCCGATAATGAGAGAAAAATGTGAATCACATGTTTGTACTATATCCAGGAAAAAGTATGCCAGGTCAACGCTGTCATCTATGCCATCAAGTATTATTACAACAAATAAAACATATGATGCCGCAAGGAGGATCCATGGCATAATCTTGGTCGCTACTCGTGTAATATCAGCCGTAAGAAGTTTTCTCATAGATCCATCTCCTTTCTCTCAAAAGTCTTGATATTTATAACCACAACCACTAGAAGGTATAAAAGAGCTAAGATAAGCGTTCCTCCGAAGGTTCCATTCTGGAAGTCTGCAAAAGAGGTATCCAAAAGACCTACATAGCTAAAATCATAAACAGGAATCTCTAAGGAATCCTGAAGTGCCTTCAGAAGCCCTGCTGCCGAAATGCCGGCCATAATAAGGATAAGCATGCCACCAGTAGCACTCATGGTAAAGAACAGCACCAGAGACGACAGCGCTATAATACCTATTCCTCTTATCACACAGAACATGCAAAAGAGAAGCAGGAATACATTCTGCTTGGGACTGATTGCATAGCCAACAATGGAATTCTTAAGAACCGCAACCAAAAACAGTACCAAATATGACCCCATAAGAAGCCAAAAAGAATCCCATAGCTTAGCCTCTACAATCTTCTTTCTTGGAAGACCCATACCAATGACACTGATCATTATCCCGCTCTTTATCTCATCAGCATAAACTGAAAGAAATATGGGAATACAGACAAATGTAAGTCCTGCAGTATTATAAAACAACTTATAAAACTCCATCTGCTGGGTAACAGTATCGTTTCCTTCCTTTAAAAGCACAAACAGGGCCATTATTACCACAACCACGTACATTGATGGTTTGACCACTATTCTTTTTAAATCTGCACGTATGAGTCTTCTCATTGATTTGACCCTCCAACAAGACGGAAGTAGAAGTCCTCAAGTGATGATTTTGCAACAACCTCACGCATTATCTTTATTCCGTTCTCTTCAAGAAGCTTCTTTGCTTTTTCAACATCCTCCACAGCAATCTCAACTGCGGGCTGGTTCTCCTTAAGGTCGTCCTGAGTTATCTCTTTTACCACGACACCTTCATTGACGATGCCAAAACGATCAGCTGTGTGCTCAAGCTCGCCAAGGATGTGAGATGAAACAATAACTGTCATCCCATTTTCATCACGAAGTTTCTTGATGAGATTACGTACGTCGGCTATACCCTGGGGATCAAGGCCATTTGTAGGCTCATCAAGGATAAGAATTTCTGGATTTCCAAGAATTGCATTGGCGATTCCAAGTCTTTGCTGCATTCCAAGGGAGAACGTCTTTACAGGCTTCTTCTGTCCTTTAAGTCCTACAATTTCAAGAACTCTTGCAATTTCTGCCTTGCGCTTCTTTCTTGGTATTCCCTTGATGGTTGCAAAGTATTTAAGGTTCTTTTCCGCATTAAGGTAGTTGTAGAATCTGCAGCCTACAAAGAACCCGATCTTGCTTCTGTTCTTAAAAAGATCCTTAGTGTTGGAGGATCCCGTTATTGACACAGTTCCGGAATTTACCTCAGAAAGGCCAAGGATCATCTTAAAAATGGTTGTCTTACCTGCACCGTTTCTTCCAATAAGGCCATATATGTCTCCCTTATTAACCTGCATGTTGACGTCCTTTAAGACCTCATGCTTGCCATAAGCTTTATTTACATTTTCAAGTTTGATTACCGCTTCACTCATTTTCTTTTCCTCCAATCACCAAACCTTGATTCTTTTGTCTTTAGCAAGATACATTCCATCATTTTCGGTTACTCCATAGGTCTCATAAAACTCATCAAACTGCTGTAATCCAACATTGACCCTGTAAAAGGCCAGCGGATGAACATCTCCTTCAAAATGCCACTTCTCTGTTTCAAGCGGAACATTCATCCTCCACAGTTTTGCATAAGATCTAAAAAACAGATCGTAATCAAAATCAGGCGTATTTTTGGCAAGGAAAAGAGTAACCCTAAGGCCTCCCATATCCGCACAGGCTTCTCCAACAAGCTTGGAGCCATCATAGAGCCCTGATCCGGCATAAGGTGTAAGAGTTGAATAATAAGCGGATATTTTGATGTTCATATCATTAAATGCCATCTGGTCCTTGTATGGAAGCCAGGTATTCTTTCTTCCTTCCTTGTCGTACAAAGCTCCATTTTCATCAAATCCATGGGTGATTTCATGTCCAACAGCAGTAAACAGGCCTGCCAGTTTCTCTTCATAGGCCATACCAGGCTCATAGCAGCCCGGGCCGCATATTCCGGCACAGATATAAATACCGTTTGTTGAAGGATTGTAAAATGCGTTGGTAACTGTTGTTGATCCTGATGCACTAAGGGGATTCCAGAAATCCCTGGTAAACTTCATTTCTGAAAGATAGGTACTGTGGTAAATCCCGTATCTGTTTGCTGCAAAGTATGCATCAAGAAAGCTCCCGCCCTCCTCTTTTGAAAGGAAGGATACCCTGTTATAATCAAGAATATCAAAGCTCTGATATGCAATATGTATCCCGATACTCGAAAGCTTATCGACAGCAGCTGTCTTTCCTTCATCTGAAAGCCAGGGCTCCTCTTTAAAGATAACCTTGAAGGCGTCGATACAGTCCTGAGTCATTTGCGTAAGCTCGGCAACTGTAGAGGCATCGAAGTAATTTTCAGCATATGCTTTGTTCATCGCCCCCATCATAGGCGTCTGACAAATATATGTTTGGAACTGAAGCTCATCCTCAAGCTGCTCATCGCTCATTCCATAATCAATCCCTTTATCCATTTTGGATGCGCTAAACTCACAAAAGGCATCATAAGCCTGCCTGTCAATTAAATCAGCGCAGCCCAGGCAGTAATGAACAATGAGATAATCTTTTATGTTCTCAAGATATCTTTTGCTGCACAGTAAAGAGAGATTTTTGGCAAACTTTGGGCTTATAACCAGGTACTGCGTATCATCATATCCCCAGGCTCTTAAGAGCTCCTCAAGAGGAAAGCTTCCCGCATAGGAAAGAGCGGTTTTTCGATCTGTCGCATAATCTTCGACAAACTCTATGCTTGCCCTATCGGAAACCTTTGAGACCTTCTTCTCCCACATAATGCAATTTTTAAACATCTTTTTTGCTTCGCTTTCCGAGTATCCAAGGCGGCCTAGCATGTACAGAGTCTCATCGCTTGCCGTCTCATACATCTCGATTGCACCAATCTGAGGCAGATTTTCATAGTACGAGTCAATACCATCCTCTAGCAAAAGTGATGGAGACGAAATTATTGTAAGGTTGTTATCTGGGAATTCATCCGTGTGGTACTCGGTAAGGACATAAACCTCCAAAGGAGCACAGGCCAGAGGATTTCTGTCCAAGTCTTTAAAGTAGGAATACAGCTCATCCATACTGCTTATGGACTCTATATCCTCTATGTAGGGGCGCAGAGGCTCAATGCCCTGACTGTTGCGATAATCCCAGTCTGAAGAAAGTGCATAGTATTTCTTAAGTATCTCAGCTTCTGTCCCGGTAATGGATTCATCAGTAACTATCTTCTTCATTTTTCCCATTACATCATCGGAAATATCCTGGAAAACATTGCTATACTTATCTCCCTTCTCAAGCTTCCAGTCTTTGTTTATCGCTGCCGCAAAGTCGTCCTGAACCCTATACTCTTTATCAGCCGAAACTGAACCTATAAGGTCAGAATCCACCCATCCTTTCATGTTGATGTCCAGAGGATTAGACTCCTCTTTGCCAGCTGCTGCATCTTCTGCGCCCGCGCCGCAGGCTGTTAGGATAACAGTCATGGCCAGCGATAAGATCACCGTCGTTGGTTTTCTCCTCATTTTGTCACATCTCCTCTTAACTTAATCGTTTACTTTAATTAACTAATCATATATAAAAATACCAGAGAAAAGAGATCTTTTCTCTGATATTTGTAAAGCTAACAAGACATGTTTTTTTAATCAGCACTTCTGGGGCTCCGGATAATCAACACCGAAGGTATCGACTGTGACTGTCTTCATAACCTGGTCTGCTACAGGTCTGTCATGCCAGTCTGTGTCAGTCTCCGCGATCTTGTTGACTACTTCCATGCCCTCGATGACCTTGCCAAATGCTGCATAGTCGCCATCAAGGTGAGGAGCTTTCTTGTGCATGATAAAGAACTGAGAGCCTGCTGAGTCTGGCATCATGGATCTTGCCATAGACAGGACTCCCTCTGTGTGCCTTAAGTCATTCTTAAAGCCATTGGATGAAAACTCTCCCTTTATGCCATAGCCAGGGCCACCCATTCCTGTCCCTTCGGGATCTCCGCCCTGAAGCATGAAGCCCTTAATTACTCTGTGGAAAATAAGGCCGTCATAAAAGTTCTTTTTTACAAGTGAAATGAAGTTGTTTACTGTGTTGGGAGCAATCTCAGGATAAAGCTCAGCCTTTATAACATCTCCGTTTTCCATTGTGATTGTAATTACTGGATTCTGTGTCATTTTAGTTATCTCCTTTAATTATGTGGTATTATAGTTATCTGACTCTTATGTCAGTTATTGCGCAGCGGTCTCCTGTAATGGCAACATAGACTTTATCAGGATTCTCGTGAATAACAGTTGTGTTCTCAATATAGACACCAAGGTTCTCAGTTTTGGTTACGATTGTATTACCCTTTCGGTCAAAAGTAACCTCGCACTCCACACCGGCTTTGTTTCCCTGCTTCCACTCTTCCCAGCCCGGGAAGCTGTCTTTTTTCTTCATGATAATCTTGTTGTCCGCATAATGATCCTTGATCTCGTTCTCGCCATTGATCTTAATAAGTGCATATTCCTTGTAGTTGACACCATCAACCTGACCATCATCGGAAGAGAAAATAACAATGTATGGACAATGCCATATAAAGTTTGCCACCGGAAGACTCATGGTATGGAAATCAAGCCTTAGCTTGTTCTTCAGTTCAATGCCATCAGTTGAAGCAGAGCGGGTCTGACTTATCTGAATATTCTTCATGTCAGACTCCATGTGGTCTATGTAGCTGACTTCATCTGAAATTCGCGGTATATAGTTTTCATCTACAGCTTCCTGAGCCTGGTCAATGGAGATATTCCTTATTTTGCAATACTCACCGGTAATTCCGATATATATAGAGGTTGAACCATCTGTGAGTGCAATAACATCTTCTTTCTCGTATTCAGGACTCCTCATGATAATCTTTAGATGATCATCATATTTTGCTGCAACGATCTCATATTCGTCCCTTTCAAGCTTTTTAAAGCCGGCAGCCTCATCAAGCTTGATCTCCCTGACTTTCCTTGCCGCAGTAGATATATAGTGGTCATCAAACCAGATTTCGCCATACTCTACATAGTTATATGCTTTAATAGCCTTTTCATTATCATGTACACGACGGTCATAGGAATCAAACAGTACGATTGAAGGTGCACTGAAGCCATTTGGAGAGTCTTCCATAAGTTCGCACCTGAATCTGATATTCGTGATATTTCCGCTTACCGGTATTCCAAGTGAAATATTGTCCCGGTATTCGCCACAGCTTAGCTCTTTTTCCACCAGGGAAATATCGTCATGGCTCTTTCCCCTGGACTCCTCGTCAATGATCTTTACCATGAGCCCCGCAAACCCAGGGTCAAATTCTGCTCCGGCACCTTTTACGAAAGCTTCCCTGGCCACAAAATCAGGCCTGGCATCGCGGTGTCTCTTTGGCGTTGTCATGGTCACATAGGCGTCTGCAACTGCTATGATCCTTGCAATTTCCGGAATTTCTTCCCCCTTTAACCCTTCAGGATAACCGCTGCCATTGTATCTCTCGTGACTGTAAAAAGCACCGTCACTAAGGAAAGGATACTCTGTAATGTTAGATAAGATCTCTTTTCCAATAACAGGCTTTTGATGATACGCCTCCACATCCCACTTTTCCGGATCTGCCAGTTTTTTAATGATCTTGTCCGGTATTCCGATGAGGCCTATATCATGAAGAAGCGCTGCATAATATACTTTGTTACTGTCCTCCGCATTCATTCCGGCAAGCTCGGCAACCCTCTTTGCATATTCAGCAACTTTAACAGAATTTCCCTTAGTAAAGTCATCCTTTTTCTCAACAGCCGATACAAAAGCTTTTGCTGTCTGGTCAAAGAGCCTTTGCATCTTTTTCTGTTCACCCTGCATGTTCTGAATGTCAATCTCATGAGCTTTTTCCACGGTGTCATTGATATCCAGATATGTGAAGATATAAAGGCTTACAGAAACAGCCACCATTGCCATATTTACTATGGATATCCCATACTCAAATATCTGGATTATTCCGCATGCCAGGGGCACAAAAATGTATAGAACAAGCGATATATAGATCAGTCTGCTGAAATGTTTTTTGTACTGTCTGATGACAGTGTACTGAAGAAGCGGGCAGATCACAGGAATAATGTAGGCAATAAGGAAGCCCTGGCCTCTGTGATATTTATTGGTCTCATCAAAATAATAGTAAAGATGACTAAATGCTGACAAAACCGCAAGCAGCATCCCCAAAAACGACATCCAGCCAACAACATCAAGACGTCTTGGCACCTTCTCGATACCCTTTTCGCTTTTAAGGAGATTTTTAATATATAGATTAAAGGTAAAAACCACCCCTGAAGTAAGGACAAACACCAGGCAGTTGCTGACCCTCACCATCACATAGCCTTTATGGCTCTGATCCCCGGCATAAATATACGCCAGCCTGTCAAACCACAGCAGAAAGAATGCATCCATCTCCATAAAGAAAAGGATCCATTTTCTACGCTCTTCCAGAAACCTGGTAATGAGAAGCAAAATCGCCATCATGCCACAGGCGCCGCATAGAAGAAGCATTACATTTAGTTGGTAAGTTCTTATAAACTCAAACATCTGCCATCCCTATTTATGGAGAATAAAAAACTCCTGCAGCTTTTCCAACAGTTCTTCCCTTTGAATGGTCTTTAAAAAATATCCTTCAGGCTTGAGTGCAACGACCTTCATAACACTTTCTTTGTCGCTCTTTCCTGTCAGGAACATCACTGGAATAGACTTTGTTTCCTCGTCGCTTCTTAGCATTTCAAGAACCTGAGGGCCGCTGGTAATTGGCATCTCATGATCTAGCAAAATCAGATCCACAGAGTTCTTTCCAAGCCACTTTATTGCCTGAAGTCCGGAGTTTGCCATAAACACTTTATAGCTGTCCTTTAGCCACTCTCTTACAAGCCCCAGATAATTTGCATCATCGTCAACCACCAGGATGCTCTTTTTAAACTCGCCATTATTGACCTTTTCAAAAAAGTCAGTCACAGCTTTAACGAAACCTGCGTTATCCACAGGTCTTGAGAACACACTAAAGATGAGCTCCTCTGGAATATGCTCACCTGCTGCCTGTAAATCCATCTGTTCTCCAATAAGTATCATCTGAATGCCTTTTTCCTGCATGATATCAACCAGATAATGGATGACCTCCTCTCCAGGAAGTGACATATCATCCATATAAAGCGTCAGCAGAGTTATTCCTTCAAGCTTTTTGTTGATGTCATCTATTGTGCAGGGAACATATTCGCAGTTCACCCCGGCATCCTGTGCCTTTCCCACAAGAACCCTTACGATAAAAGACTCTTTTTCTCCGATTACGATCATTCGATTATCCGGCATACTTTCTCCTTCTTGGAAGCTTATGCATCAATAAGTGCTTCCATTGCCTCCCAGTCAAATGCTTTAAGCAATTTTTCAAGTTCTGCAATCTTAATTTTATCATCTCCGGGAAGCTTATATTTCTTTAGCTGACCCAGAATCATTTCCACAGCATCATAATCCATCTGCGGTATCACATCCTTAAGTGCGCCGTATGCGTCCTTAAGTTCATCCTCAGGAATATCCTCTTTTCCCGCATCGTCATCTTCTTTTTCAGTCAAAAGACCTGACAGCTTCTTAGAATATGCTGTATAACCTGAAAGGAGCTCATCCGTATACATATGGATAAATTCCTGATTGTTCTTATTTCCCGCCTCTTCAAGGCTCCCAGCAAGTTTAGCCATTTCGGTGGCACCTATGATCCTAAAGGAGCTCTTAAGGGCATGTACCTTAATGGTATAGAGCCTTAAATCACCGGCATCATAAGCATCTTTTATAACTTTTGCATTCCCATCAATTGTATCAAGGAACAGCCTAAGCGAGAAAATAAACTGTGAAACTCCACCTGAATTCTTTATTCCCTCATCAACGTCGATTCCTTCAACATCGTAAATCCAGCTAAGCTCTTCAGGAATGCTCTCCATCTCCGGGATAGCATCTTCCCTTTCCGGCTTAAGCATTATCGATTCCGGAAGATGACGCATGATGGTTCTTTCCAGCGTAAGGCTGTCGATAGGCTTTGAAAGATATCCAGTAAATCCTTTGGATTTATAGAACTCCTCGCCAACTGAAGCATTTGCTGTAAGGGCATAAACAGGGATGTCAGGATCATTTTCCCTGATATGTCCCACAGTCTCTATGCCGTCCATACCAGGCATCATGTGATCCAGAAGAACTATATTGAATCTTGTTGAGCTCATCTTCTCAAGACATTCCTCTCCGCTTGTAGCAGTAGTGACGAATATCTTTGTGGCCTTTAAAAGACCTTTGATGACGTTCAGATTCATAGGATTATCATCAACCACAAGCACATCAGCATCGGGCGCAATAAACTGAGGAACATAAGGTCCCTTTTTAGAGGAATCATCGTGCTCAATAAAAAGACCTAAAGGCGCCGGGTCAGCTATCTTCTGATCCAGTATGAATATGAACTCTGAGCCTTCACCATACTCGCTAACGCAGGTTAAGCTTCCTCCCATCAACTCAGCAAATCTTCTTGAAATATCAAGTCCAAGGCCTGTTCCCTGGATTCCGCTGTTTCGGTGCTCATCAAGTCTCTCATATGCGGAAAAGAGCTTGTCCATATCCTCAGGCTTTACTCCGATTCCCGTGTCTTTTACAGAAAAACGGATCTTTGCTTTGTCATCATTTCTCTCATCCATGGAAACAGAGAGAATAAGACCGCCTTTTTCCGTGTATTTCACTGCATTTGTCAGGAGGTTAAGTAAAACCTGTTTGATCTTTCCGGCATCTCCATAGAGATGTTTTGGAATTATCTCATCAACAACCACATCAAACATCAGCTCTTTTTCCGTGCACTTTACCCGGATCATTGAAACAACTGAGCGAAGGAGTTCCTGGACTTCATATTCCTGCTCTACCAGGTGCATCTTTCCTGACTCAATCTTGGAAATATCCAAAAGGTCATTTATAAGTCCAAGCAGCGTTTCAGACGCATTCCTTATATCAAGAGCATAATTCATCATAGCAAGGAAATATCCCTTGGGAACATCTGTGGCATTTTCTCTAAGGATCATCTCATCCATACCCATTATGGTGTTAATGGGTGTTCTGATCTCATGAGAAATATTCGCAAGAAATCTTGTCTTTGCAGAATTAGCTCTTTCTGCATCGTCCCTTGCCTGTTTTATCTCGTTATATTGCTTCCTGATAACTGTGCTCTTCATGAAGCGCCATACAATAACGCCTACTAAAAGAGAGGAGAGAATAACGAAAAGCACTCTGACGATCAAAAGTTCAAAGAACCTGGACTTTTTTATAATCTGGTACGTTTCTTCCAAAACAATGTTTTTCCTGTTGCTATCAAGTACCTGAACATGCAGCGTATAATCTCCATGATTCATTCCGGTATACTCAATTACAGGTAGCTTGCTTCTTTTAACAAGAATTTCATCCTCTTCATCCCCATCCAGAAAGATTCGAACCATAGGGTCTGAAAGAGTGTAGTCAGGTACAGCTACATTTATTCTCACACGGGCTTTCGTTGCCGGCAAAGTATATTTTCCCTGGATGTCGGGCATTATTCTCTTATCGCCGCAGTAAATTGATTTGATATGTGCCTTTACCATAATCTCCTCTTCGAAGAAGCTATGGATGTTCATCATGCATACACCGGCTCTTCCAGCAATATACAGGTTTCCATTCTCGTCAAGCTCGTTGTGGGAGATGGCTGTGGGAGTGCTGACAAGACCATTTGCCAGTGTATAATGTCTGTAATCCTCAACTGAATCGTTGATCATATCCCTGGCACTTACCAGATATATTCCGCTTGATGAGATCACCCACATGTTGTCATCTTCTTCAAAGAACACATCATAGTTATTGTTGTACGGAAAAGATGTTACACTGGTAATCTCTCCGTCCTTAAGATACTGGATTGAATTGGAAGTAACAATCCAGTATACGCCTCTTGTTTCATCCCTTTTTATCTTCATGACAACATCACTTGAAAGGCCTTCATCCCTTCCAATCCGTGAAATTCTGCTGCCATTTATAGTATAAATGCCATCTCCGTCAGTACCGACCAAAATCTCTGCGTTATCTTTCTCACAAACGGTAAGAAATACAGTGTTCTTTATCTCGGGGTCTGAATTTACAACCCTTACAACCTTTCCTTTTCGTATAACTGCCATCCCTATGTTAGTTCCGGCAAGAAT
>JAEEGH010022782.1_pt1 | contig 12803 bp, 2 predicted proteins | sample 9134181 | NCBI WGS metagenome assembly JAEEGH01 (sample SAMN16246544, study PRJNA631951) | gut metagenome | biome: gut microbiome; feature: rumen; material: DP-attached | host: Bos | place: Iran: Karaj | collected 2018-10 | reverse complement strand
ATGAATTGCATGTTCTACGGCGACATCACCGGCGGCACCACCGTCTCGCCCGTCTTCGGCGGCACCAACATCGCCAACCTCAACAGTGGTGGCCTCAATACCTTCAACTACTACGCTTACGACGAGCTGCAGACTACAGCCATCAGCAACAACAAGTACAACAGCGCCCTCGCCGTAGAGGAGAAATACCTGAACCGCCACGAGTTCTACCGCCTGCTGCTCAACAGCAACAAAAAGCTGGCGGCCTTCTACGTCACCGGCGATGTGGCCGACGCCAATCTGATGCTCAAATGGGTGCTCGAGACCGCCGACCGCACCATCGACGACCCCAAGCCCTACCCCATACTGAAAGCGCAGGGATACTACCCCTCCATCATCAACCCCGACATTGCCAACGCCCCCGACAGCGCCACCGTGGGACGCAACCACGGCGGCAAGCTGGGCAGGACGCTGGCTGTCACCATCAGCAACACCAAGACCACCGGCGGCCAGAGCTGGCCGACGGGCGCCAACATAACCACCACAAGCCTCACCTTGCAGCGTACCGACAAGGACTTCGACCGCTTCAACTACAACTACGACAAGGTGCAGCTGCCCTACTACAACGACATCGGCGACGGCAACTATACGGGCAACCGCGTGGTCACCGGCTGGAAGATCACGGCCATCACCGCCGTTCCCGGCGACCCCTACACTTCGGCCAACTACCCCACCACGGGTATCAGGGACTTTCCCGACCACAACTACGCCGACCGCCGCAGCTCCAACAAGGACCTCTACAGCGTCAGCAAGCGCGTCTTCTCGCAGGGCGCCTACTTCGACGTGCCCTACGGCGTCACCTCCATCACCATCGAGCCCTACTGGGGCAACGCGATATATGTCGCCGACCAGTATTACGATGTGGTGTACAAAGCTGATTATACCCAGAAACAAGGTGTAAGCCAGACAGGCGAACAAGTTGCCAGTGGCGCCAAATACAACAACCAAAGCATACAAACAAGCATCACCGGTCTGGGGTCCGGGACGACCGTCTATGACAATGCGGTTGTCTTAGTGGGCAACTTCCACCTGGACAATGTACCGACAGGAAAAGGCGGCACCACACCCTTCACCTTGATGTCGGTGGACCAGGACAATGACCACGAGCCTGACTACAGCCTCATCTACCACCACTTAAACCGTACCGCAATAACTCCCATCCGCTTCGACTTCCTGAATATTATCGGCACGGCACAGGCGCAGAAACCCAACGGTGCCAGTCTCGTCTGCAACCTCACCGTCTTCAAGACCAAGGGCTGGTTCGAAACGACCAACACGGCCCTCTTCCACACCTCGCAGGTCGAGTACGAGAATCTGCAAGAGGTAACCAAAACCGAAGCCCCGTTCATTATGCTCGGCGGCGTCGTTGAGCAGTTCGTGTCGACACAGAGCGCGAAAGTCAGCGGGAAAACCATCTACATACATGTGGGCGGCAACGTGTGGATCAACGAGTTCGGCATGGGCACCCACAGCGACGGAAGCCAGTCCACACCCCACGTGCCCGTGTCCGTGACGGGGGGCGAGTTCCCGGGTTTCTACCTCACTGGGACTTATAAGGCCGACGCTGCGGTAAGGACCGACAATGCCGAATGCTACATCAGCGGCGGTTATTTCCGCGAGGCGGCCGGTGCGTCACTCGAACAAATCGACGGCAACGTGCGGTGGCAGATCTACAATGCCGACATCGACAACTTCTTCGGCGGCGGCATCAACGACGCCAAGCCTATCAAGGGCAACATCACTACGGAAATCTACAACAGCCACGTGACGCTCTTCTGCGGTGGCCCCAAGTTCGGCAACATGCAAGCCAACAAGACCGTCACCACCAGCGCCGAGGGCTGCGTCTTCGGCGATTATTTCGGCGCCGGTTACGGCGGCACCTCCCTCTCCAAGAAGAAATACTACGACAATTCTACATACAACTGGAACACCCTTCAAGGCTACTACACCACCGACCGAGGCAAATACTTTGACGGAAGCACCACAGGGTCCTCACAGACATCAGGCAAAGACTACGGCAAGAAAGGCCCCGGTGTGGCCACAGACTTCGACTACGAGTTCTTCGTGTGGACCAGCGGCACGACGGGCGCCCGATTATATGTAGAGTTCGCCGCCTTCTCAACAGCGCAATGCAACAATGTGTCGTCGAGCCTGAAACGCTGCACCATCGAGAACAACTACTACGGAGGCGGCAGCCTCGGCAATGTATTGGGCTTAGTGACCTCGGTGCTCGACAGCTGCAGCGTCAATGGCAATGTCTTCGGCGCCGGCTTCTCGGCCACGCTGCCCACCATCCAGGTGAGAAACGGCGGCTTCACCCAGGACCCCAACTACAACAGCGGCTCGGGCATGTTCGAGCCCGGCATCTTCACCGGCACCACCGAGTACCATTGGAAACATGTCAACACGCTCAACAACAACACTGTTGGCATCAGCACCGTTGACGGAACCAATTATGTACACACCACCGTCAACTTAAACAACTTGGGCTCAGTGACAGGCAACATCAAACTCACCCTCAAGGGGACGACAAAAGTGAAAGGCAGCGTGTTCGGCGGCGGCGAAGAAAGTGCCGTTGACGGCAACACAGAAGTCATCATCAACGACCAGACCCGAGTGTATGGCAACATCTATGGTGGAGGCAACATGGGCGAGGTCGGAGGCAACACCAGAGTCGTTTTGAATGGAATAGAACAATGAATAGGCTGAAACATATTATCGGGTTTTGCTGTGTGGCGTTGTTGTTGGCGTTCTTGCCGACTGCAAAGGCACAGACCAACATTACCTCGTTGAGCAGCATCACCGATATGGCCGGAAACTACCGCCTCACCGCCGACATCAACGGCGCAGGTCACACCACCATCACCGGGCCCTTCACGGGTACGTTAGAGGCTGCCATCAACCCCTCCACCCACATGCCTTACCGCATCAGCGGCCTCACGGCACCTTTGTTCACCACCCTTACCGGTACGGTAAAGAACTTGGTGCTTGAAAACGTGAACATCAGCCAAAGCGGTCAGGTGGGTGCCATCGCCTGCACCGCCACCGGCGCAGCACGCATCTACAACGTGGGCATCCTCTCAGGCTCCGTAGAGAGCACAGGCACCTCGACGGCTGCCAATGCCACAGACTGCTGCGGTGGCCTGGTGGGTCTGCTTGATGGCAATTCCAATGCTTCAAATGCCCCTCGCGTGGTCAATTGCTACTCCTACGCCGACATCACAGGCGGCAACCGCGTGGGCGGCATTGTGGGCTACAACAATTACGGCACCACCAGTGCAAACCGCCGTTCGATGGTCTTCGCCTGCATGTTCTACGGCGACATCACAGGCGGCAACAACAAGGCACCCGTCTATAACGGAACAAACATCAGCAACGCGGGCAACACCGGCGTGAGCAACTTCAACTATTTCCGTGGCGAAGCCTCCTACGTACAGGACAACGAGATCAACACCTACAACTGCGCCCTGATGGCCGAAACGCGCTTCTTACAACGCTTCGAGTTCTTTCGTCATATCCTCAATGGCCAGCGCAAGCTGGCAGGCTGGTGGGCCACTGGAACCTATAGTGGCAGCGATATGCTGAAATGGGTGCTGCTGCCCGACAGCATCGGCACCGACCACACCTATCCCATTCTGATGGAACAAGGCAAATACCCCTCGGTGGTGAACATCGACGCCGAGCATGCCGTCACCGGCAAGCCCCGCAACCAAGGCGGAAAGCTGGGCACGCTGACGGTGAACATTCAGATGGGCGACGGTGCAGTGTACCAGAGACCTTCGGGAGCTGCAATTTCCACCAACCAGCTCACCCTCAACATTACCGACAAGGATACGGCACATTTCAACTTCAACTACTATAAAGTTCAATTACCCTACTACAACGAGGTGGGTACCAAAAACTACAACGGCAACCGCGTGGTGACGGGCTGGAAGATTGTCAGCATCACAGGCGGCACCCCTGGCACCTTCACCGCTTCCGACACCTGGGGTGGATACAACTTCGCCGACCGCAACTGCACCAACAAGGACCTCTTCTCCGTCAGCGGTCGCATCTTCAACCAAGGCGGCTATTGGGATGTGCCCGAAGGGGTGACGGCCATCACCATCGAGCCCTATTGGGCCAGATGCGTCTACCTGGCCGACCCCAATGCCGACAAGGTGTATAGTGCGGATATGAAGACCGGGTACAATGTATCCAACGTCGGTGGTGGAACGATATACACCAACGGCAACAGTTATTCCATTGCCGGAGAAAACCAGCTGGTTTACACCTCGATGGGCAACGCTATCGCAAGTTCAGGTTCAGCACTGTTTGCGGGTGTGGATGCGAATAGTCATTCCGTTTATGACTACGCCGTGGTGCTTGTGGGCAATTATCATCATTACAACTCCATGGAAGCAAGTAGAAGTAAGCCCTATACGGTTACCTCCATCGACCTTGATGGCGACAACGAGCCCGACTACTCTTATATCCTGCGCTTCGACGGTCGTACCGAATTCCACCCCGTGAGGGCCGACTTTATCAACATCCCCGGCCTCGGTATGGCCCAGAAGTCCACCGGCGGCACGGGCACGTACAACTTCGGTATCCTGATTCCCAAAGGATGGTTCGAGGGTACCAACACCTCGCTCTTCCGATTCACACAGTTCGAGTATGAACATAAGGACAGAAGCGCTACCGATGCCATCATCGTGCAGGGAGGCGTCATGGAGCAATGGGTAAGCAACAACCAAAAAGGCACATCGAACAAAATACCCTATATCCATGTAGGCGGTAACGTGTGGTTCAAGGAATTCCACACAGGCTGTCACCAGGATAAAAAAATTGCCACCAAGCACTCACCCATATCGGTGACAGGCGGCGACTTCGACGAGTTCTACCTCACCGGTCTCTACCAGAGCGACATCACTAGTAGGGGCGACAATGCTGAGTGCTACATCAACGGAGGCCGTTTCGGCACCGTTTGCGGCGCCGCCATGGAAGGCATCGGCAATGCCAATGGCAGCAGCAATACCGGCAACATCACCTGGCTTATCCAGAACGCCGACATCCGCGAGTTTTTCGCCGGCGGCCTCAATGCTGCCAAGCCTGCGACGGGCAACCTCTCCACTACCATCGTCGACAGCCATGTGGACCTCTTCTGCGGAGGCCCCAAGTTCGGCGACATGAGCACAGGCAAGACCGTTGCCACCAACGCCACAGGCTGCACCTTCGGCACCTTCTTCGGCGCCGGCTATGGTGGCAACTCCTATAGCCGTTTTACCCCCACCAACATAAACAACATTAACGGCGACTATGGTGAAAACAACTGGAACACATTTGTAAACAATAACTACAAACAAGAGTACAAAGATGCCTACAAGGGTGTTTCCGTCACCTATACCTCACAGTATTTGCCGATGTCGAACAACTCCCAGAATGTGGCCCGCCTGTTGATTGACTTTGTCAGCTTCTCGCTGGCAACGACACACTCGATTACGTCAACACTCACCAACTGCACCATCACCGGCAACTTCTACGGTGGTGGCAGCTTGGGAAAGGTGGAAGGCACCGTCACCTCCACCCTTGACAGCTGCACTGTGCAAGGCAATGTGTATGGCGCGGGTTTTTCTGCCACCCTGCCCACTGTCGATGTGATGAACACGGGCGGCTTCGTCAAGGCGCCATTCTATGACGGCAACCTGGGTGTATATCTTGAGCCCACGTTCCCCGCCACGGTCAGCTACAGCTGGCAACACCGGGACGAAACAGTCAACAGCACCGCCCGGGCCATCAATAAGACCAATCACATCCTTTACACCAACATTGATTTGAGCAAAACCAACCTGGGCTCCGTGAACGGGACCGCCACCCTCACCCTGAAGGGCAACACCGAGGTGGGCACCCTCGAGGGTACAGTCCTCAAGGCCGGCACAGGCAACGTCTTCGGCGGAGGCGAGTCAAGTGCCGTCAACGGAAGTACCATCGTATTACTCAAAGGCGCTACACATGTGCTGGGCGATGTCTTCGGCGGAGGCAATAAAGGCCCCGTGAGCGGCAACGCCGAGGTGAGAATCTGCGACGACTGTAATTTACAATAAACCAACCCCCGGAATAAGAAAATGGTAATAAAACCTCTCCTCCTCCCCCTTCTACGCAAGGCCCTGCCGATGCTTGCCCTGCTGCTGTTGTCCGTATTGGGAAGCGGCAGCGTATGGGGACAGGGTCCTGTTGTAATAACAACAGACAATAACGGGAACGGCACCATCGAAGATAGTGAGAAGGTATTCTATCTGATTCAGACGAATGCGTTCCCAAGTTTCTACATAGCACCCCAGGCCAACAACACCATTACGACCAACAATATCCTTGGTGACTATATGTTGTGGTATTTCCTGGATGCAGGGAAGGATAATCCGGGGACTGAAAATGAAATTCAATATTACTATATTGTCAACTATAGTACGGGGAAATACATTTATAATCATAACGGCAACTCCAGAGGTATCAATATCACGGACTTCGCAGCTCTGTCTGACGCCGACAAGGAAAAGTGCAAGTTCAAACTCGTTGTAAACAACAATGGTGGCACAACAGACTTTTATAACATATGTGTAAAAGCCAATCAGACATATTATGGTTTGAACAAGCAAAATGGCAGTGAGGCCAATCAATACCCCATCAGATTGACAAATAATGATTATATACATGACTCCAACTCCAAGTGGAAATTTGTGGCTTATAACGGAACCTTCACATACCCGACTCCTCCCTTTACGCTATCGAATGATTCAGAAAAACATTATTACGAAATACACAACATTCAGAAAGACACATATTATGCCTCTACAGATGCTACGCCCGACAAGGTGATCTTCACCAATCAGGCAAACGAAAGCAGAGCGTGGTATCTTAAAGAGGCCTCATCCGATACTTGGTATAAATACTATTACATCATCAACCCTGCAACAGGGGGCAAATACATGTATTATAACGGTACTGCCGACAATACCAGTAACCAAACAGACGCGGTCAGTGTAAAAGAATATAATTCAGCAAACGAAGACCGTTATCAGTTTGTCGTGGTTCAGGCAGCGAGAGGTGACGGAAGTACCCGCGTTGAGTGCTATGCTATCATACCGAAACTGCTCGTAGATAATTTATGGACAAGCAGCAGCATCGGTTATGCGCAAGGAAGCATTACCAATGGCCTGAATATGGGTATCATCAATAGCAGAACCGCGACCAATGGCGCCCATTGGGAATTTAAAGACACAGTATTTAACACAGAGTGTGCCAACCCTGTCATTGCTTTCGACCGAAACACAGGCAAAGCCTCTATAACGACAACTACCCTATCGCCATCCATCTATTTTACCATAGACGGTACAACACCTTCATCCACTAACGGTACGTTGTATAATGGGGCATTTACCTTGACAGAGCAGACCACCGTCAAGGCTATTGTCACCAAAGTGGGATATACCGCTTCAGATGTGACGACATTGATCATCTACAAAGTTGCGACTCCCACCATTCAGCAGGAAACCGGTACCCATAACGTCTCCATCACGACAGCCACCCCCGGTGCAACTATCCATTATACCACCGACGGCACTACCCCTACCACCTCGTCAACACTTTACACCGGCGCATCAGAGGAATTGGGAGGTAAACACATCAAAGCGATAGCCGTCAAGGACAACATGATCAATTCCGACATAGGTGAGGGTACTGTAGACATCAAGTGTGCCACACCGGTTATCAGTTTTAACAACATCACCTCGATGGTCACTATTACTTGTGGGACCGAAGGCAGCGCCATCCACTACACTACCGACAACAGCGAACCTACTCCCACGAGTACTGCTTACAATGCCCCATTCTCTGTTACCAGCCCCACGACAGTGAAAGCAATTGCCACCCATGAGGATTTAGATCCTTCCGTTGTGGCAGAGCTGGACATTTCCCAGGTGGCCACACCAACTATACAGAACAACGGCAGCAATGCGGTCTCCATTACAACGACAACCGTGGGTTCAACCATACACTACACTACCGACGGCACCACCCCGACCACATCGAGTGCCGTATACACTGAGCCCCTACAGGAGAACATCAGCGGTGTCACCATCAAAGCCATCGCTGTCAAGGAGGGCATGATCACCTCGCTCGTGGGTAGCGGTGCGGTGACTCTGCAATGTGCAACACCAGTCATTAAGCGTAGCGGCAACGACGGCTTCACCATCAGCTGCTCGTTCCCAGCCTCGGGTGTCACCATCTACTATACCACCGACGGCGCCACCCCCACCACTTCAAACAGCAGCATCAGTCCTGGCGCTATAGTACCGTGCACGCTACCCATTACCGTCAAGGCGATGGCTGTGGCAACGAACTATGACAACTCTGACGTATCCACTGCATACCTTAAAGAAGGCATGGACGGTGAGGGCACAGTAGATGACCCTTATACCATCAAGTACCAAATTGACGTGGAGGACTTCGTTAATCACGCCAATACGCCGGAAGGAGCCTCATTGCATTATAAGGTCATCGCCACCGAGCCGCTCGACTTCAGCGGCACCGACCCCATCACCCAAGCCTTCAGCGGCACATTCGATGGTGGCACACAGCCCCTTACAGGTCTCACCCACCCCCTCTTCAATACTGTCGATGGTGGCGTGGTGAAGAATGTCACGCTGAAGAATGTTGCCGTCAGCAGCTCTGCTGAATATGTGGGTGCCATAGCCGGCATCGCTCAGGGCTATAGCCGCATTTACAACTGCGGTATCCTGCCCAATGATGCCACTTTCCCCGAAGGTACACATCCCACCGTCAGTGGTGGCACCTGCACCGGAGGTATTGTGGGTAAGCTGGACGGAGATTCCCGCGTCATCAACTGCTACAGCTATGCCGATGTCAGCGCTTCCACCACAGCAGCAGGCATTGTGGGACAGAACACCTTCGCGTCAACCGCAGAAGTTTCGGGTGGGAAATACACCAAACTCAAGACGGCTGTGGTGAACTGCATGTTCTATGGTAATATCACAGGCGGCACAAACCAGTATGGCGTCTATGGCGGTGAACTCATCACCAATGCTACCGCTACGGGCATCAGCAGTTACAACTACTACAGAAGTGGATCTACCTTCAACACCTCCAATGGAGAACCCACTGCCTACAACTGCTCGTTCCCGGCCGATGAGCGCTATCTCACCCAGGTGGAGTTCCACCGCAGCCTGCTGAACAGCAACCGCGAACTTTGCGGCTGGTGGGTAGGTTCCGACGTGGCGCCAAGCACTTTGACTACCACTGAGGTGCAGGCCATTCCCAAGGATGCCTCACTGATGTACAAATGGGTGGTTGACCCCAATCTTGCTCCTTACCCGATACTGAAGCCCTTCGGCAAATATCCCTCCATTATCAACACCAATACAGGCACCCCATGGTTCGACCGCACCACAGCCAACCCATTCGAGGGACAGCAACTCGGAACGCTTTCCGTCATTATCAAGAAGAATTCCACTGATGCCAACCCAGAGCATCTGAACATCCCCATCACCGATATGGACTCCCTGCACTACGATTTCGGCTACCGCAAGGTGCAGTTGCCTTATTACAACAGCGTATTCGGCAACCCCGACGGTGCTACCTGGGAGGAGAAGTATGCCGGTAATTACACCGACACGGTGGTGACGGGTTGGAAGATAACCAACGTCAGGGGCGGTAACAATGGTTCATTTGTCGCTGACTGGCAGTATGGCTATAACTTTGCCGACCGCAACTGCACCGAGAAGGACCTCTACAGTGTGTCGGGGCGCGTCTTTGCGCAGGGTGGCTACTATTATGTTCCTGACGGCGTTACGGAAATCACCATCGAGGCCTATTGGGGCAAAGCCATCTATGTGAGGAATAATGGTGGCTACTACGACCGAGTCAATATCACCTCAGGTAATACAGGGGCTGCTTTTGCTCCTGCTGGTACACGCGATAATAATGTCAACGGTGCCACCATCCAGACCACGTCGATAAAGAACACCCTCACTGCTGCTAATATTGATGCGAAAAAGACTGTCTATGACTATGCCCTTGTATTAGTGGGCAATGTGCAGGAGTCAGTGGGTCAAAATGATGTCGTTCATGGCTCTGAAAACACACGCGGTTTCACTATTATGAGCGTGGACCTCGACTTCGATGAAGAGCCAGACTATTGTTTAGAATGGCAACTCGGCAAAGAAACGAAACGCCAGGTTATCGCACCCATACGCTTTGACTTCCTCCCTGTAGTGGAGTTGGGTATCGCAGGTAAACTTCACAACTCGAAGTATTTCTTCTCCCTAGGCTGCTACCGTTCCAAAGGACATTTCGAGGTTACCGAGACTGCCTTTATCCACTTCGGACAGTTTGAGTTTGAGCTTAAGGAGCGCGACGAAGGTCCTATCATCCTCAATGGCGGTATCTACGACCAGTATTGCCGTGGTAAAAACGATGAAATCAATCAACATATCAATTACGTGATTCTTGGCGGTCATATCGTCATGCCATCGTTCACCCCTGGCGCCCACATCAGTAGCGGTGCTAAATACCAGACACGTCATTGTGCCGTAAATGTTCTCGGCGGTGACTTTACCAGTTTTTACCTCACAGGTGGATATAATGAAAGTATCACTCCCTTCGAAGACAACCCCCACTGTTATATCGATGGTGGTCGCTTTGGCACCATAGCCGCAGCCTATAAGGAAGGTATCTCGGGTGATGTCACCTGGCGCATCAATCACGCGCTCATTGGCGAGTTCTACGGCGGCGGTGTCATGTCCGCTACTGGCACTTATTATAAGATAGTGAAAGGCAGCATTGATGTGGTCATCGACAACAGTATCGTAGGCAAATACTGCGGCGGTCCTAAGTTCGGCGATATGGTGGCTGGCAAGACCGTCACCACCAGTGCATCCAATACTGTATTTACCCACTTCTTCGGTGCAGGCAACGGCGGCACCAACTATATTCAGTATGCCAATACCGATGCCACAGGAGCACCTATCGCCGATTGGAGTGGCACCATCAACTCAAATTATACCCCTGGAAAGTACCGCAATACGAATCAGGGCTATGCAGCCGACTATGACATAGAGGTAATCAACCCTTCCACTGGTGACTATAATGATGGCAGAGTCGTCAACCGTAGCTATTACTACTCCGCCCAGTTTGCCACCACCAACACCGGCAACGTTACAAGTACGTTGAACGGATGCACCATCATGACCAACTTCTATGGTGGCGGTTTCCTCGGTGGTGTGACAGGCAACATCACCTCCACACTTAACAATTGCACAGTCATGGGTTCTGTCTATGGAGCCGGGTACTCGGCGTCTGCGGGTACTGTCACCATTCATAACAAGGATAAGACGCCACCAATACCAAACACATACACTGGTATGATCAAACCGCAATCGGGCGGAACCTCTACGACATATTACTGGACACATGACAGAGGCTCTACCAGTTCGCCAATCACGACCGTTAATGATACAAACTATTTCTACACCGAGATATCTCTTGACAACCTAGGAACCGTAAGCGGTAATATCAGCCTCACTATCAGTGGCACTAGTATCATCGGCACCGATGGCGATGCCACGACAGGCAATGTCTTCGGCGGCGGCGAGTCAAGCGCTGTCAACGAAAGCACCCACGTGCTGCTCAAAGGCAACACACACGTGCTGGGCAACGTCTATGGTGGCGGCAACAAAGGCCCCGTGAACGGGAACACCGAGGTGAGAATCTGCGACGACTGCAGTCTCGGAGATTAGTCCCTCCCGTGGCAGGCGAGGGGGAGCCGATGACCCTTAAAGCTCCGGCCAACCTCTCTCTATTCATACCCACATCTGTCATACCCATCTCACACTTTCTCAGATATTTAATAATATTTCATCGGCATTTCTTCGGTAAAAACCGAAGAAATGCCGATGAAATGCCGATGAAATGCCGAAGAAATAGCAGTGTCGTCGGGTAGACGAAAGCGGGTGTGGCTGCGTGCCGATGCTAGTCGACAAACTTGATGTCCCGGACATTGAGCTGTATCTCGGTACGGCCACGCCAGTAGTTCTCCTCCAGCTGGTAGCAGAGGTCGAAGCGTTCGCCACGACGCATGCCGTCCAAAGCCTCGCCCTGCTGGAAGGCGATGGCGGGATAGGGCGAGGTGCGCTCCATAATGGGGATAGCATTGAACTTGAGATGGTTGGACCCGACAATGCGGGCACCGCCGGTATCGACCAGCTCGCGGCTGATGAAGACCGGCACATTGTTCTCAGGCCCGAAGGGGGCGAACTGCTTGAGGATGCGGAGAAACTTGGGGGTGATCTGCGAGAAACCGATCTCGGCGTCGACCTCCACCTCGGGCACCACCTCGTCGGGGCCCAAACTCTCGCGCACGAGGGTCTCGAAACGGTCAAGGAAGGCGCGCATGTTCTCCTTGCGGAGGCTGACGCCGGCGGCACTCTTGTGTCCGCCGAAGTGCTCGAGCAGGTCGGCACATTTCTCCAGAGCCTCGTGCACGTCGAACTCCTTGAGCGAGCGGGCCGAGCCGGTGATGAGGCCGTCGCTGCCCTCGGTGAAGACGATGGTGGGTTTGTTGTAGGCCTCGACGATGCGGCTGGCCACGATGCCCACCACGCCGCGGTGCCAACGGGGGTCGTAGAGCACCAGCGACTGGCGGTCGCGGTAGTAGGGGTCGGTATCGATGCGGCGTTTGGCCTCCTCGGTGGCCGAGGTGTCGAGGTCGA
>JAEEGH010022781.1_pt1 | contig 12803 bp, 9 predicted proteins | sample 9134181 | NCBI WGS metagenome assembly JAEEGH01 (sample SAMN16246544, study PRJNA631951) | gut metagenome | biome: gut microbiome; feature: rumen; material: DP-attached | host: Bos | place: Iran: Karaj | collected 2018-10 | reverse complement strand
CGCACGGAGAACATCTCGCCGCTGCCTGTGAGGCCGCACATCACATAGCCGCCGTCGTAGTGGCTCATCGTGGTGCGAAGGACGTTGGCCATCTCCACGTGGTCGTCGATATGGCGTGTGATGTCGATCCCCTCGAGTCCCATCTTCTTGGCTTCCACGAAGAGCCGCTCGACCTCGCGGTCGAGGCGGTGACCCATAAGCTCGAGGGTGAGGTATGAGTCTCCATAGATACGCGGCGACTGGCCCTGGGCGGTGAGGAGTTGGAAGACCTCGTCGATGTTGGTCATATTGAAGTTGCCGCAGAGGCACAGGTTCTTGGCCCTCCAGTTGTTGCGCCGCAGGAATGGGTGCACGTATTGCAGGCCGCTTTTGCCGGTGGTGGAATAGCGCAGGTGGCCCATCAGGAGTTCGCCCGCCATCTCTTTCGTCACCCTCGAGAATATCTCGGTGATGGCATCCTTTCCCTCTGCCTTCTCGCGGAACATATACTCCGTGCCGGGTTCGCCAGTCAGACTCACCGAGGCAATGCCGGCGCCCTCCTGACCGCGGTTGTGCTGTTTCTCCATCATCAGGTAGAGCTTGTTGAATCCGTAGGCCCACGAGCCATACTTGTGGGCGTAATAATCCAGCGGCTTCAGCAGGCGAATCATCGCCACACCGCATTCGTGTTTCAGCTGTTCCATATCAGAGGCAGGCTTTGACGAACGACATAAACAGGGGGTGCGGATTCAGCACCGACGAGCTGTATTCGGGGTGGAACTGAGTGCCTATATACCAGCGTTTCTCGGGTATCTCGACAATCTCCACCAGGTTGGCGGCGGGGTTGATGCCCACGCATCTCATACCGTTCGATTCGTATTGGTCCTTATAGACGTTGTTGAACTCATAGCGGTGACGATGGCGCTCCTTGATGAGCTTCTCCTTGCCGTAGGCCTCATAGACACGGCTGCCCTCCTTCAGCTCGCAGTCGTAGGCGCCCAAGCGCATAGTGCCGCCCATCTGGGTGATGCTCTTCTGCTCCTCCATAATGTCGATGACATTGTGGGGAGTCTTCTCGTCCATTTCACGGCTGTTGGCGTCCTTATAGCCCAGCACGTTGCGGGCGAACTCGATGACCATCATCTGCATACCCAGACAGATGCCGAAGGTGGGAATGTCGTGGGTGCGAGTGTATTCGGCGGCGATAATCTTGCCCTCAATACCGCGTATGCCGAAGCCTGGACAGATGACGACGCCCGCCAGTCCATCAAGTTTTTCGGCTATGTTCTGGGACGTGATTTCTTCGCTGTTGACGAAGTGGATTTTGGTCTTCACATCGTTATAGATACCTGCGAGGTTCAGGCTTTCGCGGATGCTCTTGTAGGCGTCCTGCAGGTCATATTTGCCCACCAAGCCGATGTTTAACTCGCGCTTTGCATTGTGCTGCTTGTCGAGGAACTCGTGCCAGGATTTCATCTCGGGGGTCTCGCCTACGGGGATGCCTATCTTGCGCAGGATGGCGGCATCGAGACCTTGGCGCTGCATATTCACGGGCACCTCATAGATGCTGGGCATATCCTCGCTCTGCACCACACATTCGAGGTCAACGTTGCAGAAGGAGGCGACCTTCAAGCGCAAATGGTCGTCGAGGTGGCGTTCGGTGCGGAGCACCAGAATGTCTGGCTGGATGCCCATCCCCTGCAGTTCCTTGACGCTGTGCTGAGTGGGCTTGGTCTTCAGTTCGTCGGCAGCCTTCAAATAAGGCACATAGGTAAGGTGTACGCATACGGCGTTGCGACCCAGCTGCCAGCGCAGCTGGCGGATGGCCTCCATAAAGGGAGCGCTCTCAATGTCGCCGATGGTGCCGCCCACCTCGGTGATGACGAAGTCGAGCTGCTCGTCCTTCTCGTCATCGCGCAGCATACGACGCTTAATCTCGTCGGTTATATGCGGCACCACCTGGATGGTCTTGCCCAGGTAGTCGCCACGACGCTCGCGGTCGATGACCGTCTTGTAGATGCGTCCGGTAGTGATGCTGTTGTTGCGTGTGGTGTGGATACCCGTGAAGCGCTCGTAGTGACCGAGGTCAAGGTCGGTCTCAAAACCGTCGTCCGTGACGTAGCACTCACCGTGCTCGTAGGGGTTCAGGGTGCCAGGGTCGATGTTGATGTAGGGGTCGAATTTCTGAATAGTGACCTTATAGCCGCGAGCCTGCAGCAAGCGGCCGATGCTGGCGGAGATGATGCCCTTACCCAACGAAGAGACCACTCCGCCTGTGACGAAGATGTACTTTGTGTCCATAATGATGATAAAAATATATGATGAATTAAAACCGAACTATTTTTAGTGCGAGAAGAGTATCTCGCGGTATTTGGGCAGAGGCCAGAGCTCGTCGTCGACGATGAGTTCCAACTTGTCGACATGGTAGCGAATGGGGTCGAAGTAAGGCAGCACGCTGTCGTGGTAGGCGATGGCGCGTTGACGCTCACTGGCGATGTGGTTGGCTTTCTTGCGAGCCTCCACCATATTGTCCACATTCTGCTTGATGGAGGCGATGTGTACGGAGAGTTCCTCGATGAGCGAGTCGTCGTGAGCCGAGAGGGAACGGGCCTTGTCGGCATCATAGACCTGGCGCATCTTATAGACGTTGTCGAGCAGTGCCGACTGGTAGCGTGTGGCCACGGGGATGATGTGGTTAAGGACGATGTCGCCCAGCACACGGGCCTCTATCTGCACCTTCTTGATGTAGGTGTCCCATTTCACCTCGTTGCGGGCGGCCAACTCCGTGCGGTTCATTACGCCCGTCTCCTCGAACATCTGCACCGACGAGGGTGAAGTGTAGGCATCGTAGATGAGTGGCACGCTGCTCTCGCAGTCCAGACCGCGACGTTGCGCTTCCTGCCGCCATTCGTCGCTGTAGCCGTTGCCATCGAAACGGATGGCCTTCGACTCGCGGATATACTCGCGCAGCAGTTCAAAGATGGCGTGCTCCTTCTGCTCACCTGCTGCCATACGGGCATCCACCCCGCGGCGGAACTCCTTCAGCTGCGAGGCGACGGCGGTGTTGAGGGCTATCATTGCACAGCCGCAGTTGGCCGAGGAGCCCACAGCGCGGAACTCGAAGCGGTTGCCGGTGAAGGCGAAGGGGGAGGTGCGGTTGCGGTCAGTATTGTCGACCAACACCTCGGGGATATGCGCCACACCGAGTTGCATACGGCGTTTTTCGTCGAGGAAGATGGCCTGCTCCTTGTCGGCGTTCTCCAGTTGGTCGAGCACCGCCGAGAGCTGGCTGCCGAGGAAGACGCTGATGATGGAAGGGGGCGCCTCCTGAGCACCCAGACGGTGGGCGTTGGTGGCAGTCATAATGGAGGCCTTTAGCAAGGCGTTGTGCTTCTTGACGGCCATCATCACGTTGACCAGGAAGGTGACGAAGCGGAGGTTCTCCTCGGGCGTTTTGCCAGGGGTGAGGAGGCCGACACCGGTGTCGGTGCCCAGCGACCAGTTGCAATGCTTGCCCGAGCCATTCACGCCGGCGAAGGGCTTCTCGTGCAGCAGCACCTTGAATCCGTGCCGGCTGGCAATTTTGTGCATCAGCGACATAAGAATCAGGTTCTGATCGACAGCCAGGTTGGTCTCATTATAGATGGGTGCCAACTCGAACTGGTTGGGCGCCACCTCGTTGTGTCGGGTCTTGCAGGGGATGGCATACTTGTAGGCTTCGAACTCAAGCTCTTTCATAAACGACTGCACACGGGCGGGGATAGCGCCGAAGTAGTGGTCCTCGAGCTGTTGGTTCTTCGCCGACTCGTGACCCAGCAGCGTGCGGCCCGTCAGCAGCAGGTCGGGACGTGCCGAATAGATTGATTCATCGACGAGGAAATACTCCTGTTCCCAGCCCAGATAAGAATAGACCTTGTGCACAGTGGGGTCGAAGAGGTGGCACACCTCTGTGGCGGCGCGGTCAACGGCGTGCAATGCCTTGAGCAGCGGGGTCTTGTAGTCGAGCGCCTCGCCGGTATATGAGACGAACACCGTGGGGATGCAGAGGGTGTCATCGACCATAAAGGCCGGCGACGTGGTGTCCCAGGCGGTGTAGCCGCGAGCCTCGAAGGTGTTGCGGATGCCGCCGTTGGGGAAACTGGAGCCGTCGGCTTCCTGCTGAGCCAATAGCTTGCCCGAGAACTCTTCGATGACGTCGGTCCCGGGTTGTCCGGCATATTCGATAAAGGCGTCGTGCTTCTCGGCCGTGCCCTCGGTGAGCGGCTGGAACCAGTGGGTGTAATGCGTGGCGCCCATATCCAGTGCCCAGTTCTTCATACCTACAGCCACATTGTTGGCCATCTCGCGGTTGAACGGGGCCCCGTTGTCGAGCACATCGCAGAAAGCCCTGTAGGTCTCTGCCGAGAGGTAGCGTGCCATTTGTTTTCGTCCGAAGATGTGGCTGCCGTAATAATCGGAAACCATACCGGCAGGAGGCTGGACGGCGACCGCCTTCTTGGCGAAGGCCTCCTGCAACACTTTAAATCTAAGATTACTCATTGTTTGTAAATGATGGTTATATGATATTTTGATATTATTTCCCAAGTACGGCAGGCAATAAAAAAATTATTTAACGGAACGACAATAATAATATTGTGTCTTGCATAAAAAAAATGGCGGATAGACTCAACTACCAAGTGCAATACTGTTGAAAACAGCTCACCAAGCTGTACAAGGCCTTTCTGTTGGCTTCCTTTTTGTAGTTAAGAAGGTTGGTGGTTAACTTTGTGTGACAACACTATTATTTGTTTGACATTCTTTTCTTCTTAGCCTCCTTCTTGCTGTGGGTCTGCTGGGCTTCCATCTCGGTGCGTCCGATGCGCCAGGTGAGTCCGAAGCTGACGTAGCAGCTTTCGGTGGTCGATTCGCTGACGGAGGGGTTGTAGGGGTTGAGGCTGCTGCCGCCGGTGCGGACGGTGCCGAAGACATCGGCCACGTTGAGGAACAGCGACAGGCGACGGTCGAAGAGGTCGGTACTCACGCCGCAGTCGAGGGTGAAGTATGGGTCGACCTCGGTCAACGGCGTCTGGGTGCGGCTGCGATAGACGGCGTTGGCGAAGAGTTGCAAGCCGTCGAACCATTTGCTCTCCGTGTGCTCCCACAGTTTTGTCCAGAAGTTGAGTCGCAGCGAGTAGCAGAGCATCTCGCTCTCTTGCCACATTCCGGGGCGGTATTGGATACGGTAGTAGTCGTCGAAGAGGTTGGCGTAGAACCTGATATTCATAAAGTCAAGCGGACGAAGCGTTGCGTTGAGGCTGATGCCGCCTTGCCGTGCGGAACCGATGTTGGCCGACTGGCTGAAGGCGACGATGCGTCCGAAGCGGTCGCAGTAGGCCACATCGGTGAGGGTGCCTGCAAGAGGCTGTTTTTCAGCGACGGGGCGATCAGCCTTTGGACTGCAGTTTTTGCATGAAGCGCTCGGTGTCAATCACGAAGCGCTCGTGGGTGCCCTCGCCGATGAGTCCGGCCTCGTCGTAGGCCTGCACATGGAACACCAGCCGGCGGCGGTCCACCTCCACCAGTTCGCTGTCGCACCACACGCGCATGCCTATCGGTGTGGCCGACACATGGCTCACGTTCACCAGCGTGCCCACGGTGCCCTGCCCCTCGTCGAGGTGCGGCAGCACGCTCTCGTAGCAGGTCTGTTCCACCAGCGCCACCAGCATGGGCGTGGCAAACACGTCCACCAAGCCGCTGCCCACCCGTGCGGCGCTCATCTCCGGGGTGACGGTCTGTTCATGATGTCCTTTGATTCCGGGCTGTAGCATATTATTTGAGATTGTGTTTTTGAAGGTATTTCTCCCTGACGCGCTGGCTCAGCCACCCCATCAGGAATGTCACGCTGTCATTGTAGGGTATGAGGTGGTCGTCTCGGAGGATTTCGGTGCGCTCCTCGGCGGTCATCGGGCCGCTGTAGAGATTATAGCCGAAGAAGTATTCGTCGAATGGACCGCCATACATGTAGTGTATCTGCGTCTGGCGGCGGTCGAGGCTGACGCTGATGCCGATGCAGCCAATGGCCCTCAGCCGCTGACAGATGGCGTCATGCTCGGCTGTGGTCAGTCCTACTGCTTGCAGCAGAGAGTCGCTGTCGAGGACGTGGACGCCGAATCTGAGTGTGTCAGCAGTGCCGCAGGCGCGTACGTACAGGCCTTCGTCGCCATTGGGAAAGAGATGCAGCCACAGATAGGCGCTATCGTCCACGGCGCGGTTGGCGTAGGCTGCCAGCTGCTCCATCTCGCTATGGTGCTTTTTGTAGAAGCGTTCCATCTTGCCGATGGAAACAGGGGTGTAGATATACCGCCATAGCAGGAACAAGCACACTGCTCCTACCGCAAACAGTACGACTATTGTCCAGAGAAAGACTTTCTTGGTCTTCATTTATCGCTGAATGATGATGGCCGGCGGCTGGTTCTGCTGGCGCTCGCGGTCGCTGAAGCGGGTGCCATTGGCGGTGATGAACTGGCGCACAGCCTCGGGGTCCAGCTGGTGGTTTTTGATCAGACGGTGGCGGGCCACCAGTTTGGCCACAGACTCCTCCTTGGGCGAGAAGGGCGAGTCGACTTCCGCCACCTCGTCCCACCCGCGGAACGAGAAGACAAGGTAGGCCGTCGGGGCGCCGTCGGGGAACTCGCGGCTACGGTTCTCCTTGTCGGTAAAACTCTCCTGCCGCACGGTGATGAGCAGGTCGTCGTTGGCGTCCACGATGGTGAAGACGCATTCCGTGCTGAGCAGCTTGCAGCCCTCCTTTTCGATGTAGGCAATGGTGTCGCCGTTCACAATCATCTCGCCGTCCTTGCCGACGGCGACCTTCTGGCGCTGCGCGAAGGCCGTCGTGCCGACGGCCAGCAGCAAAGCGATAAGCAGTGCGCGTTTCATATCATTGATGTTTAAGGTTATAACGTGCAATTGTATTTTTCATTGTGCCAGGGTCTATTTTTTTCATGTCAGTGATATTTTTTTGCCATTGGCGCACCTAATACATACAAAAAAAAAGAAAACTCGGATATGAAACGTACACTCCAAACCACCCTCATAGCCGGGCGGCACTCATCTCGGGGGTTACAATCTGCTCCTTGTGTCCTTTTATTCCAGTCTCTATCATACAAAAAAAGTTTGCATCTTTAACGCAGGATGCAAACTTTTTATTGTTTACCGTTTGTTTATAGTTTTTTTCCGCAACAATAAAACGTAAACTGTAAATCGTAAACCACATAGCTTTCTTTCACTCCTTTTTACTACCTCTCACTCCTTTTTCATAATGTAGCGGAAGTCCCAGTCGGCTCCACTGGAGAACGGCGCCAGCACAAGTTCGTCGCTGGTGAGCTTTTCCACCACAAATACCCTACCCTTATAGCAACCGCCTTTAATCTCCAACAACTGCTTGCCGGATTCTTTTGAGAGGGTGTAGTTGTGCCACTCTGCAAGACAGTCCGTCCTTTGATCGGATACCAATACCTTGTCGTCTGTAAACTCCATGTAGATATAACCTTCCGGGATATCCTCCCGTCCCGAGATAGTCACTTCATACGATTGAGCCGTGTTGGCCCATTTGCCGATAAGGGCTTCATTGTCTTTGTTGTCTTTGCCGCAGCTGGTCAGCAGCAGCGCGCCCAAAGCGAGAGCGACGAGGGATTTGATGATGTTGTGTTTCATTTTGATTATTTTTTATGGGTTAAAAATTTCGGTTATAATTATTTCGACTTCAACCATTTCTTAAACTTCTTACATTCATTAAGGAAGGTGTCTCGACTCACTATAGTGTGTTTTGAGGACAAGGAATCGCCGAAGAAGGAACAGTAAAAATTGTAGGAATCCACGAACTCGCGGTAATAAGCATCGGGATACTGTGTTGTGTCGCTTGCAAGACGGTAGATATCCAACTTTATCGCAACAAGGTTACCGTACCCACAGCCTTCTGTATTATTTTTGGCTGGTCTTTACGGCTGTATCGCAATATCCAAGTATATGTGGCTTGAGGACAAGATTTCCCGTCTTTGAGATTACCATTCCATCCCTCTAAGGGATTATCGCTATGCCAAACCAATACTCCATTGCGGGCGTAGATGTATAGGTCAAACATTGTAACATCATTGCCTTTAATAATAAAGCGTTGGTTGTTATCGCCATTAGGAGTGAATGTATTGGGCGCCCATATCACACTGAGACAGATGGGTATTGCCGTGTATGCAGTGTCGGTGCATTCGCCACGATGGGCTACAAGCATCAGCCATACACTATCCTTTGCAGCCGAGGCTGAATAATATAATGTTGATGCATATCCTGCAACCTCATCGTTTACATACCAAGTCCGATCCGTTGCATTTAGGCTTACATCTCGCGCCACAAGTTGAAGGTTGTCCAGACTCAGCATGGGTGGATGCACTTCCATAGCGGCGACAGGCCACTCCGATGGATTTAACAGCAGCGATGTGTCATTTGGACAACGTCCGTCGAAAGCAAGGGTGTAGAGCGTGGCAACCATAGGCGACACAAAGATACTGTCCCACTGCTGCAAGGCCAACGTGCTGTCGGTTGGATTGGAAGTCCAATACGGTGACACCTCACTGTCAGACTCGACAATGGATACTATACTGTATTCCTTGCGGTTGCAGTCTTCCTTGACAGAGAGCTTAATCTGCGGTGTGACGAGTGCCGACAGTTGCAGGGTGACGATGCTGTCGCAGCCGTTTGCATTCGACAGAGTGTCGGCATAGATTCCTCCTGCCACCAATTCCATTCCACGCCAGCTGTATGAGTCACCAAAGCAGATTGTGTCAGAGTAATGAGACGTGTAATATTTTCTCACTGTAATATAGGTGTATACTGTGTCGCCGATGGGAGAAATGACGGTCATAATCTGGTGAGTGCCGGTGCTGTCGAAGACAACTGTCAGCGAGTCTGTTGCATTCGCAGCACAAACGCTGTCGATGTACCAAGAGGCCGACAGACCGTTGTCAAACCTGGTTATGCCAACAGTAATGCTATCGCCCACACAGGCTTCGTTGCGTTGTGTCCATACATTGTAGGGTATGTTTTCCGTGTTTGATGCCACGGTGTGCAGGTAGCTTTCAGCTTCGCCAAGGCCATAAAGATAGGCAATGAATATGCCGTTGCCAGCGTCAATGGTATGCGTAGCCTGCGATACCGGAATGCAGGCATAGCTGTAGCCACCCGCAGTAGTAGAGAACCTGCTGCTGATATTCATTCCGTCGAGAGTGATTTGCGATGCAAACTCCGAAGGTGTAATGATATTTATCCAATGCCGTGTCGAAACAGGCGTGTTGTGCGGTTTGAAGATGGCGTGATTTACACCGTTCTCTATCGGTGGCACCGTCATAAAGGAAGGGTCACCTGGTGTGCCGCCGAAGTATATTCCTGTAATGTAGTAGCACACCATCACCGGCGATGTGGTGTTGAGTTCAATGCAGGGCGAGTAGTAGAAGTCCATATTCCAGGATGCCGGCAGGTTGGCAGGATGGTCTGAAAGCACAAAACTGTAGATTTGTCCCGACTGCAGCACCGCCACTTCCTGCCCGTCAAGACTGATGTGGCAGTTGTCATCCTTCGCCATCACACGCACCATATCGCCATAGTTATGATATGTCCTCGGTGGATTTGTATTTGTATATGTATATGGTTGACGTCCAATGACAGGTTCGATGACGAAATGATCGCCCCAGTATTCGACAGGGATGCACTGGTCGTAGAGATGGTCAGGAGCCTGGCTGTCACCGCCGTATGGCACGTATGCTGCGTTGTTGCCCTGAAATACTGCTATCGGCTTGTCGCTTTGGATGCGCAAACCATCCAGGCTGCACTCACTTATCGCCGCCACCTGTGTGGCCGTCCAACCGGCATTGCGCAGCAGGCAGGTCTGTCCCCGCATCAGTAGGAATTCTATTGTATCACCGGCATGATACACTGCACGGTCGAAAAAGCCTGTATCCTGGCATATATTCTTCTCCAGAACTGACCATACGCGTGTGCTGTCGTAGGGTGCCACGATGCCCACTTCCGGTCCGTCAGGAAAAGCTTGATAGACCTGTGTAATATAGTATGTTCGCAGGGCATCGGTAGGGAGTATGGCTGTAGCGTCATAGCTGTAGTTTATGTCGTTATAGGCTGTGACCGAGATTGGTGTAGTGGCCTGTATGTGCCAGGCACTGCTGTCTGTCTTTGCTCCGAAATGGTAGGTCGGCGACTGGTCGTCAGGTACTGAGACTCGCACTGCTCCGCCGGCAGGGACTGTCACCAGTGTGTCCCATCCTGTGGCACTGTAGCTTATGGTGACATCACTTTCCTCGGTGGCTGTAAGCACAAAAAAGCAGTTGATAGACATCCCGCCTTCAACACTCCCTTCAAATTGTTTCAGGAACATCATCCAGAAATCCGTCCCCAGCATTCTGTTGACGACTCCCTGAGCTCCACATGGCACACCGATGCCTAGCAGCAGGAACGAAAGTATAATGTTTCTAATTGGTTTCATCGTGATAATATGTCGGACATTTTCATGTGTCTTAAGGTGTGGGTATTGCCCGATGCGGTGGTCAATGTCAATATTTATTTGTCTTGGTTGATTGATTTCTTAATGTTGTGATAGAGTACGGCGTGTTTCTCTTCGTCGTTTGCGAGGTGGAAGACCTAGGATTTCTGTTTACAATCATTCAGCCTTCAACCATTTCTTAAACTTCTTACATTCATTAAGGAAGGTATCCCGACTCACTATAGTGTGTTTATGCTTGCGGTAGAGTTGCTTCAAGGCAGCATCGACATCGGTTTTCATCTGCTCCAACCGATAGGGTGCCGCGTGATAGATGGCGATGGATTCGTCCTGCGACTCCACACTGCGGATGTCGGCGATTGGCAACGTTTTCTCGGCACGCTCCATCATCGCCTTGTAGTATTCCATCTGTTCCTCGTAGCCACGCCCGCGGCTTTTGAGAAACTGCAATTTGATGTATTCCGCCAGGCTTTCGCCCAGGGCGTAGTCGCGGTACTCGAAGAAGACGCCATTGCCCCACCACTGGTGCACCACCTCGTGAGGAATCCACGAGAAGTCGGGTATCATCGTGTAGACATCATAGAAATAATGCCCGAAGATAATCATATCGCGCAGCGACTGGCACATTACAAACTGCGGGTCGCCAATCTCTACGATGTTCATCGGCTTGTCGGTGAGCGTGTCGCCGAAGAAGGAGCAGTAGAAGTTGTAAGAGTCAATGAACTCGCGGTAATAGGCTTCGGGGTACTGTGTGGTGTCGCTCGCAAGGCGGTAGAAATGGAAGGGACGCGTGGGTGTGTCAATCACCTTGCAGGCGTATTTGTCCTTCGGCAGCAGGACGAGGTGTATGTCGAACGATGGAAGCCATTCTGTGCCGCCAAGGATGTAATAGTCGTCTGCCTCGATGTGTACCTGAGCCGTCAGCAGTTCGCCGTTGGTATGCGGGTACCAGTTGCCCTCGCGTCGCAAAACAATGGCACCATCGGCTGTGCGGTAATCGGCAAGCGGCAAGCAGTAGGCGGTATCGACCTTGATGGGTTGTCCCGTATAGGTTTCGTAGGGGATGAGATAAAAACCCGACACCCGCAGCGTGTCGCCCTCGATGCCAAGATTCAGGCTGTATTGCTTGTAGTCGACAAGCGATGGGTGGATATAGAAGTCGGGCATATCCATATGGGGAAGATAATCCTCTATTGGGCCCATATCCATACGTCGTCGACGTTCGTTCAGGTGCTCGACATCGTCGATAAGATGCATTCCGGTCAAACCGTCACGTGTAAGCCCCTGAGTTCCGTATAGTTGAGGTTTGTCCTGATGGTCAAGGTCACGGTCGGTCATATAGGCAATCCACGAACGAATGAAGTCGCCACTGTCGGCGGCAACCTGCGCCTGCTCCAGAAACCAATGCAGGTACTCTGGCGGCGAGTGCTGCGCTATCAGGGCGGCATAGTCGCAGCATTTGTAGCCCACGCGGGAAAGCGTCGGGAATCCTCGTTCGGCAATAAGTTGTTCAAGTGCAATAAGATTGGCTGAATCCACCTTGTGGATGATTCTCCACGCCGAAACCTTGTCCATATCACTTTTAAGCAGATGACGCGCATCCTGGTCGGCTTGGAACATCGCCTCTATGCGTGAGTAGAACACAGTGTCGTAGATACTCTCACGCCTGTCGCGGTCAATCATATAGCCGAGCCATTCAGGGTCATAGTCGCCACTGTCGGCGGCGGCTTTAGCCTGTTCCAGATACCAATGGAGAAACTCCAGTGGCTGGTACAAAGCTATCGCTGAGGCATATTTGACGCAATAGTAGCCCACCTTGCTGTATGTCGGGAAACCGCGCTCCGCTATCAGCTGCTTCAACTCACTCAGATTGGCAGAATCAACCATACGAATGGCATTCCGCACCGAATCTTGGTTGTTGTTCTGCATCTGCCGTGCTGCATTATTGGCTCTGTTCATCGCCAGCAGGCGATTCTGATAGACGGTGTCCTGATAGCCTCGGGGCGCAACGATGGCCACAATGTCGTTCCAGTAATCGAGCGTGTCGGCCTGCTGACTTCTTGCCCAGTCGTCCAAGTAGCGCATATCGCAGCACTTGTTCTGCGCCAGGCGGAACATCAAGGCCTTTTCCGCCTCGCGGTCGGGTACAAAGTCGTGCGACAAGGAATAGTAATAGTAGAGGGCTTCAAAATCACTTATCCCATACAGCGAGTCCATCGTATGGAAAGCCTTATGTGCCCCAATATAGTCCTGCCCTTTAAGCAAGTTGTAGGCGGTTGCC
>JAEEGH010022779.1_pt1 | contig 12804 bp, 11 predicted proteins | sample 9134181 | NCBI WGS metagenome assembly JAEEGH01 (sample SAMN16246544, study PRJNA631951) | gut metagenome | biome: gut microbiome; feature: rumen; material: DP-attached | host: Bos | place: Iran: Karaj | collected 2018-10 | reverse complement strand
GAGGATCTTCTTTGTCCGTTCCATTACTTTGGTATCAGCGACTTTACTTATGTTTCGGACAATATAGGTAAGGGCGAGAACATTTCGGCGGACGACCTTGGCAGGCTGACAAGTGATGAACGGGTAGACCATATCATAAAACAAGCGAGGTTCTTTGACTGCAGCGGTGATCGCGTTAAAGGACTGATATTCTGCAGCAGGAAAAAAGAATGCAGGGAACTGTCTATAAAGTTTAATGCACGCGGTTATCGTACGATAGCGCTTAGCGGTGATGATTCTGATACAGCGCGTGAGCAGGCGTTTGAACGCCTCGCGATGAATGAGGAAGATGCTACAGAGGACAAACAGCCGCTTGATTATATTTTTTCCGTAGATATTCTCAATGAAGGTGTGGACATCGTTGAGGTCAACCAGGTTATCATGCTGAGACCCACTCAGTCGCCTATAGTTTTTATTCAGCAGCTTGGGCGCGGTCTGCGTAAGGCATCCGGTAAGGAATATGTGGTTATATTGGACTTTATCGGGAACTATAACAACAATTTTATGATCCCGGTTGCACTTTCCGGGGATAGAACATATAACCCGGATACTATTCGAAAATATGTGATCTCCGGAAATAATACGATTCCCGGTGTTTCGACTTTCCATTTCGATGAAATCGCAAAAGATAAGATTTTTGCATCTATTGACAGGATCCGAGGCCTGAAATCTATTATTCGGGAAAGCTATGTTTCACTGAAAAATCGGCTGGGAAGAATGCCGCTGCTATATGATTTTTACGAGCAGGGAGAGATCGATCCGCTTGTAATTATCAAGGAATACAAGAGCTACAGGCAATTTATGGAATGTGTTGAAAGAGATGCATTCAAGTGCAGCCTTTCAGATCGTGAGAACCTGATCCTCGAGTATCTTTCCAAGACGATACTCAGTGGCGTAAGACCGAGTGAGCTATGCATATTAAACGAACTCTTTTCTCATGAGACGCTGGAGCTCAAAGATATTCAGGATAATCTCAAAGAGAAGTATGATTATGAGATTAAATATGCTGAAGTCAAAGAATCGGCCAAACTATTGCAGGGGCAGTTTACAAGCAATGAAAGCGAATATCAGAGGTATAAGAACATAGCGATACTCGAATATGATTCGAATCTCAAAATGTTTCGACGGCTATTGCCATACCAGACAAGTCTGATTAACCCTGAGTTTAATACATATGTTCATGACATCATAAATGTAGGTCTGGCCAGATACAGAGATCTTTATTCTAACCGTAAAATTGAACAGACTCCGTTTGTGCTTTATGAAAAGTATTCAAGACGAGATGTCAGTCTGCTGATGAATTGCGGGAAGGATCTGTCCTCGATCATGTTTGGCATGTGGGGCGATGATGCCGGTGCGGATGTTTTTATATTTGTAACCTATCACAAAGAGACTGCGGCAGAAGGCAGAAACTATGTTGACGGTAAGCCTGATTATGCCGATGCCTTTGAGGATAATGTTATTTTCAGGTGGGACTCAAAGATCGGAATGGATAAAGACAGCGCATACATGCAGAAAGTAATGAACGCAAAACGGAAGCATCTGTTTGTAAAGAAAAGCGATGCGGAAAGCAGTTTTTATTACATGGGGCAGTTTGACATAGTAAGTGCTGAAAATGCGTTGAAAGCAGATAATAACAATAATTTGAAGCCGATCACGAAGGTTATGGCGAAGATGCATTATCCTGTGCGCGAAGACTTATTACGCTATCTGCAGAGCAACGTATAAAAGGAGAAGCAAACAAAGTGAAGAATATAAGAGTCGTTGCTGCTGTAATCTGTGATTCTTTTGAGCGAAAGAGCAGGATTTTTGCTACAGCGCGCGGATACGGAGAATTAAAAGGCGGTTGGGAATTCCCGGGAGGTAAGATAGAAGCCGGCGAAACTCCCCAAGAGGCAGTGGTAAGAGAAATCCGAGAGGAATTGGAGACAACTGTTCGTGTCGGTGAAATGATAGATACGATAGAATATGATTATCCGACATTTCATCTCTCGATGGACTGTTTCTGGTGTGAGGTTGTGCAAGGCGATCTGAAACTGTTGGAAGCTGAAGCAGCCCGCTGGCTGACAAAGGATGAACTTGATTCGGTGAATTGGCTTCCGGCAGATATAACACTGATAGAGAAAATCAGGGAAGAGATGGAACGTGCAGCCCATGCAGATAGCGCAAAAACACTGGAATATTACAATAAAAATGCGGAAGGCTTTATCGCAAATACTGTGAATGCACAGATATCGGTCATACATGAAAAATTCATGGAGCGCATGCCGCAGGGCAGCTATATTTTGGATTTTGGCTGCGGCTCCGGACGCGATACAAAGCTATTTCTGGAAAAAGGCTATCGGGTTGATGCAACGGATGGATCTGAACGTCTATGCGAGGCTGCGAGCGAATATACCGGAATAAAGGTCAGGAAGATGCTTTTTGCGGAGTTGGATTCATGTGAGGAATACGACGGCATCTGGGCCTGTTCCTCAATCCTGCACCTGCCCAAAGGCGAGCTTCGAGACGTCTTTAAAAAGATGATCCGTGCGGTAAAGCCCGGCGGTATTATATATACATCTTTCAAATATGGTGAGTCCGCAGGAATGCGTAATGGCAGGTATTTTACGGACTTTACCGGTAAGACGTTTGCAGATTTTATTACGGATTTTCCTGAACTAAGTCTTGAGGAAGAATGGGTATCGGCGGACGTTCGTCCCGGTCGTGGTGACGAGAAATGGCTGAACCTAATACTGAAAAAGGCCGATAAAAGCGCATAAATCATGGAGGCATACACATGCAAATCCCGTATGATGATAATCTGAAAATCGAATATCTTAGCCGTATTTTTGACAGAAGCCGCATATCAACCTGTTATAAATATTTCTGGTTTTTAGCTATTCTGCGTAAGATTACTCCGAATGATCAGACGTTTTCATATGATGAGCTGATTACAGAGATGGTTGCGGATGCATGGTATATGGTGGCAGAGTATCGACTTCGCCTGGGACCCAGTAATACGACAGATAATCTGGAAGAGGCGGTAAAGTACCTTTATGATGTTCTTTTTAAAGAGCGTGTTCCTGCTACAGAAAAACGCGAAATTCTCATAGAAAAACTGAGACATCTGGATGATACGAAATACTTGGATTATAAGAGCAAACTGATCAACAATGTACCTTATTGCTTGCAATCACCATTTTATGATATCAAGAATCTTTCGAAAGCGTCGATCAATGAGATTAACCAGCAGTCCAGATTGCTTTATTACATCAGTCAGTTTGACAGTTTGAATACAACTATCAGCATCAGTGATGAGTGGGTCAGCTATTTATGCCGTAATCGTGAAATACTATCAGACTGGGCCCGTTACAACCTGATCGGCTATTTGCAGGATAGAAACCCGAGCGTTCCGGGTATTGTGGAAAAGATACTTCCTCCGTATAAACGTAATCTGACTCGTGTCAGCGAATACTGGAAAATAGTTATTTCTGCGGATGCTTCCCTTAAGGATATATACGGTAATATTCCGTTAGGAGAGATAGCGTCGATATCGATTGACCATTTTGTACCATGGCAGTATGTGGCGCATGACGAGTTATGGAACTTGCACCCTACGGCGAAGGATATTAATAGCCAAAAGAGCAATAATCTTCCAGATTGGAAAACCTATTTCGATTCGTTGTGCAAGCTGGAGTATAAGGCGCACGAGTTGAGTTTTACCAATCCTATGATAAAAGCCGCTTTTGACAAATGCGTTGAAAAGCATGTAAACAGCAGTGATATTTATCAGACGCTCTATTCTGAAAGGCTTGAGGAGTCAGATTTCTGTGAGAGACTGGAGAAGATTATTAAACCGGTCTATGATTCTGCGGAAATCTGTGGGTTCAGAAAGTGGGTATATACAGGAAAAAAGTAGTAAGTGTTCTTTGGAATTGGAGGCGTGGGCATCGGAGTCATTAATACGACAGAAGTTGTTCGTTTCCAAAGAAGCGGTATCATGCTTTTGTCAAGAAGCTCAATTCAAACGGCGGAACGTATGATATCGAGATCGTACATTCACAGCTGATCCATGAGCCTGAGTATGTGGGCGGTGTGTTCACGGGTAACGTGATGGATTACGAGGAAAAAACCTATACCACTACGATAATAAATGAGATGGAACAGTATGGGGCATATCTCATGGAAGTCGGGGACGAGATAAAGGTATGTGTAACCCGTCATCAAAGTCTATTGGGCGGTCATTCTTAAGCCTGATCTTTGGAGACCTGACGGAAGTTTCGGCATCGGTATCGAGAAGCATTGCCGGTTGCGAGATGGAGACTTATGCGACATATCTGAAATAGGAGAGGGAAGATGAAAGAGTACGAAATAAAAAGTCCGTTGCTTCATGCTGCTCTTTTCGGAGGTACCGAGTGTCATCAATGGTCGGGTTATATAAACGCTGATACGGGATCCTATGGAAGGGCGCTGATTGAATATTTTACAGCTATGAAGTTTGGCATTCATAGGATACCGGGGTTTGAGCCACATTATCTTAAAGGGCCGGTGTTTGGTTTTTGGAAAAAGTTCGGTGTTCTTTCTGAAGAAGAGTTTGATGAGGCATACAGAGAGTTCTGTTATGTTTATGAGTTCACTCAGAGTGAATTGAAAAATAGCGGAAAAGTAGTCAATGGAAAAGTAAAACTTAACAGATCTCTGCGAAGTTTTGAAACAGAAGAGATTGTTCCCCAGATACTAAGAGGGGAACAAATGATTGAATTCCCGGCGAATATAATCACGTCATATGCCCATGATGGTATAGTTAATTGCTATGGCAGCTGGATGTCATTATTTAGAGAGGTACCGGTGGAAAATATAGTTATGTATAATGACTGCCTTACTTATCCGAATGAATTTTGTGATTTCTATAAACAGCATGGTGGCGAGAGTGAAGTGTGGGTTGTTGAAAAGGATATTTTTGGATATATAAAAGTTCCGGTCGATTGCTTTGTTTATTTTTCAATACCCGAGGCTGAACAAGAAAAAGCGCATGAAAGAAATATTCAAGATCATTCAAGCGTAGCGCCTGTACGGGAGGGTTCCTTGATAAAGTCTTCTCTGCCAGTTGAAGTTTTACCGTGCGAAAGAAACTGGCTTATAAAGCGTTTGATCAAACGGGAGTTAGATAAAGACGCTAAGGTTTGGGAAAATGCTCGGGCCTTACGGGATAGTTTTTTGGAGAAGTGAGCTGAAGTGGAAAGGAAATCTTGTGCAGACTGTAAAGATTGATAGTTATAACATTACTTTTTATTCAAAAAAAGACCTTGAAACCTTTGACTTTGGGGACGATAAGTATATTTTTGCAGATACGTTCAGGCTTTTATATCTGATAAGCAGGATATTGAAAGTAGAATGTCCTGATATAGCCTTTGCCGCTTCCTTAGAGTCTTATAATGATCAAACGGATACGATCAGTTTAACTCATGCCATTACGTATACGCATTCTGATGTTCCGGGGCTGAACAATAACGCTATTTTGCTGGCACTTGACACCATGGATCCGTATAGCCTTACAGGAACGCTGGCCCATGAGATGAGACACCTTTGGCAGAATGAATACCGTCCTGAGATGAACGCTATTCATGCTAACGGGTTTAGGGAGTCGCTTACTCATCCGGCTGAGATCGATGCGGATGCTTTCGCGATATGGTACATTTCAGGCGGTATGTCAATGGAAGAGGCCGGTGGCATTGTTTGCCCTGAAGAAAAAAAGAAATATCCCAAAGAGTTCAGCGTAAGAGTGAAGTTGGCACAAGAACTTAAAGAAGAATATGATCAGGTCAGGGATGAAATCTATATGTCTATGATGAAAGAGGCTAAGCACGCCCGAAGAGAGAGCATAAAGGAGAAGTTAAAAGGACTTTTCAGTCTAAAATAGAGAATACATAAAACGGATATCTCCGTGCGTGGGGTTAAGCCAACGATCATACGGACGGGGATTTTTATTCCGGAGGGCAGTAAGTGATTAAAAATGCAGAAATCAGTTGCTTACGAGGCTTTTTTGAGTAGCATTGAGGGTATGGAAAGTCAAAGTAAAAAAGGTATGGAAAAATAAAAAATGGAGACCTTGTCCTAGCTTCAAGAAGTGTAAGATGAGATGATAAATGGTATGTTGATGATAAGTTATATATAAACAAGGAGATCTGTGAATGAGACACGAAAAAGTATTTCCGGGTGCTGATATTGAATTGTTATCTTTTTTTAAAAATGCGTGGGAAAAAGGATTGTTGGATAAATATCCAGACAATCATATTATTATTCAAGCTATAGAGAATAGATTAGAGAGCTTATCTTATTTAAGCCAATTAATAAACCATAATGCGGTATCGATGTACACTGCAATAAAGCCTAACGGTGAGATCGATTATAGTTCATTTGCAATGAATTTTTTGATTAATCTTTCTATGAAGTTGGGGGCTTTACAGAATAAATTTAATTCGCAAACTAGCCGTTCTAAATTTAATGATTTTATTTCCGATCAACTTGCGGCTAGCACTAAAGCTGGATTGTTTTCAATAGATAGATTTCTTCAAGCACTTTCAGAAATAGAGATTTTAGCTTTTTTTGCAGGGTATAATTGGGACGAATGTATCTATGAAAAACCTATTGGGAAAAATGGGGAAAATCCTGAAGCAACATTTGTTATTAAAGAAGATAATAAAAGAATCAGGTTTAATATCGAAGTAAAAACACCGGAGTTTAAAACAGTTTCAACTAATAAAAGAATAATACTTCCGGCATATTTATTGTCTGACAAAGGTAAGGAGTATTATAAAAAGCAGTGTAAAGATAGTGATGTAGAGTTTTTAGCACCACGTATAACGAAATTGGCAGAATTCCTTGAGAGTGCAACAAAGAAATTTAATGATTATAGTGACACCGAAATCAATTTGCTTTTTATTAATTGGACTTATTCGGATATTACATATGGTGGCTATCTGGAGGCATGGTCTCTTTTAACTAATGCTGAAAATGGGTTATTTAAGTTTCCTGAGATAGCAAAGTCTCTTAATTTTTCTACAAAAATAACAGATGAGACATTTAAGCGGATTTCTGCTGTTGTCGTGTATACCTCATCTTTGGATGAGATGATGTTTAATAGTTTTTCTCATGTTTTTATTCAAAGTCAAGGAATAAAACATCATTTTCGTATGTTTATTAATGATTCTAATCCTAGATCGGTTGAGTTGATCAGAGAGTTTACGAGCATGAATCCAGATTTTGATTATGAACCATTGGTTTTTCCTCTGTTTGTACCTTTTAATACATCTGAAGAGATGCGGTGGGCTATGCTACATGGACTGATGAAGGGAAACATAAAAAATACAGCATTAAAGAAATAGTGCGCTGTTGATCGATAAAACATACAGCCTGAGTCTTTACATATTATTCTGAGCGTTTCTTTTTATAATAGCCGTCTGCCTTTGTTGAGGAGGAAAGCTGCTTTTTCTTTGTGTCTTTACTCCATTCCTTTGTATCTTCAATATACTGTATCAATTCAGATAACCTTTTGTAATAGTCTCTATAATGTGCTTTGGGAGACTCAATGATATCTTCAATACACTGTTGGTACTTTTCATAAATAGTAAATAATCGATCAAGTTTAACATAATCAAGTTCTTTTATGATATCTGTACTATCCTGATTAACACGACTGCACTCATTGTTTAAGCATACAGACCACTGGCCGTGAGCTATTTTATTTCGAATTTGACTTGGCTTAATTATATATTGATCAAGTATATCTTTTAGCCATTGTTTTTTATTTGCTATCTCCCCTGCATTGACCATCTTATCCTGAGCTCTATCTTCGAGACGTTTGAAAGCAAGTTTGATGCATTTTTCCCATTTTTCTTCAAGATTCTTTTGCGCATTAATTTCATCAATAAATGATTGCTCAAAGCCATACGGAGTATTAATCAACTTTTGAAAAGACACTTCCGCATAAGCAGAGTAAAAAAGGGCAAGCACTTTGGTTAAACAATCAATATCACAGCTTGCATTCTTTCTAAGAGCATCGTTAAGTAGACGTATGATCATTTTTTTCTTGGCTTTTAGTTCTTTTATATTACTACAACACGCTTTATATACTTCTAATGACATACTCCCCACCTTCTGATTGCAGGATGCTAAAACACGCTATAACTAACGTGCTTTAGCATCCTGGAATCGAACCAGGTCCTCCTCTCAAAGAAAGGTATTCTACCATAATGAAACTAATGCTGCAGTAATTATTATAACACTAATGTTTAACTACTCAATAGGAATTATATTTTGTTTCTTGCATAGCTTTTAAACCTCCTCCTTTTTCTGATAGTGTTGCGTATAAGATTATTAAAAGAAAGTGAACGATAATGTACTTTCGGCAATCTTGGAGTTTTTATTCGCTTTTTGTGTTATACTGTAAGTGTATTGGGAAGGTATGACAAAGTTACTGACTTTGAAGGGAGAATTATGAAGGAAGATCTTAGGGTTTTTTGTGGGGCAAATGATAAAAATCGGTATAATTTGGACATCAGGGAAATGATCACATCAAAAATACAACCCAAAATAATTCCTATTAGTAGGAACTCTTTTGGTAATAATTCTTCCGTCGATAGCAAAGGTATAATGAAACCTACGACAGACATTCCAACACCTAATATAGAATTGGATGAGATTGTTACCTTTGGTATTCTTGTGGCGGATTGGCAGATGAGTAAAGCCAGAGAGTATATTATTGATTATATGAATCGCTTTGACCAGAAGTCGGGCAAATATATAGACTTTATGGTTTTGGGATACGGCGAAGATAGCAAATCACAAAATAAAGCAGACAAAGCGTTCTATAATAGATTGAAAAAACATGGGCCGGCATTCTATTTAAAAAGAAATGAGACCGAGTACTATTTTGACAAGCTCGTATTTGACGATCTTGTGCGTGAAATTGAAGAGCGGATGGGTATAAAGTATACATACAATCCGATGCTTATTCTTGTTGAGGGACATAAAAACCGATTTAACGGAGAACTTGAATTTCAGGACAGAATGGTTATAGAACTGGATAAGGTCGGAATTGAGCGTGTAGGAATGCTGTTTGATAAGATATTTGAGCTTTCAAAAGAGACAAATCAGCTAACGGATATTAGTCATGGCCTTATCAAACATTACATCAAAGGAAATTCGGTGTCTTATATTTTTAAGGGGTTAAAGGGAAATTGGCTAGACAGTGCCGAGGAGTTTGCCAAGGCGGTAAAGTTTTTTGCAATCCAGAATCCTGAGGAATAGCCTTATGATATTTGGGTAACTTGTCAGCGGGAGCGAGCTTATCGGTATTATAGAAGGGGGTATTTTATGGATGGCGAGAGGAACTGTAAGAAAATATATATCCGACGGAATATTATTGCTATTGCTACCGCACTGATAGTTGATTTCTTATCTATCCTGATAGCAGCATTTTTATGGAATTATAAGAACTCTGCTATTATAGTCTCATGCTTGTCCGGAATAATTATAGTATCTTGTGTGTTATTTGTTATAACGATTATTAGGATTATAAAGATTTGTCAAATCTTTGCAGAACAAGAACCTTACAATTACCAGTATTACATGGAATATGAGATACATAAAAGGGTCGGGAAAGGTAGAAAAGATTATACTGCAAAAAAGATTATTGATGCCAAGGTCAAAATTCCCCGTAAATACACGGAATGGAAAAAGGATATAGTATCGCGTAATACACAAATGCAGAACAATGAGGATTTTTATCATTTTTTGATATATTTTTTACGACGCGCAAATGACTATTATGAAAGTATAACAACTATTCTGACGCCTCTAGAAATAGGATTTATGACTGTTTTCTTAACTGTATACGTAACTAAAGGTGGAAGTGCCTGGAGCGCAATTTTTACGGCAGCAGTTGTTTTACTTATGCTGACGCGTGAATTATACAAGTGCAAAAATGAAATAGCTTATATTGAAGATGTGATAGAGGTTTTGTGCCCTGATTGTAAAGAAGGAAAAAACTAATGAATGAAATGTCATTTACGAGCAATAATGAAATAAAAAGGGCATATACTACCGTGATCGGTAGCGTTTCTGATTATATAAATGCGGTTAGATCAATTAACGAAAGAGAAATGGAGTGCCATGATCCTTTTCCCAAAGAGTTTTTGTTTAGAGGACAATCTAATAGCAATTATGAGCTTGTTCCCTCTCTGGGAAGGTACAGAAGCGGTCATGAGGATTTTCTGTTTGTAGAGCGAAACATGATAGAAACCGCTAAGTTCAAGATGCCTAATGTTTTTTCTAAGGACTTGGAGCCTATTGAACTTTTGGGTCTATTGCAACATTATGGGATCCCGACTAGGTTAATGGACTTGACCGAAAACGCTTTAGTAGCATTGTTTTTTGCTTGTGAAGGAAATCCGGATAAAGATGGGGAAGTGTTAGTTTTTAAGAATTCTATCTATGATGTGGCAGATTACCCTATTATCAACGCAATTGCAGATTCATATAGGTTCGCGAAAGGATCTATTTATCAATTACCGTTATTTTATAGCGATGTGATTCAACAGCCATATTTCCTTGAGCAGAAAAGAACAAATGAAATCTGCCATGAGACTGATGTTGAAGGTGGACGATGGATTGCGGAATGTTGCAAAAAGCCACTTTTTGTTCGCGCGTCTATCAGGTTGACAAGACAACAGATTCAAAGAGGACGTTATTTATTATTTCCAAATGAAATTCTGAAAACAGAATATGACGCAATTGGTGCTTTTCGCCCTAGAATTATACCCATGTCGAAAGAGGACGAGAGTATCATTGGGAGAGTAATTGTTTCGGCGGATAAAAAGAAAAAGATTCTTGATGAAATGAGATTATTAGGAATTGATAGAGGAATGTTGTTTGCAGATAGTGTTGACATTGTATGCGGAGAAATCAAGAAAGACTATTTTAAATAGTTAGAGCGATGTTTCTTTTTTATTTGCTATTTCCTAAAGGTTAAAACATAGGATAATTCTTGCTTCTAAAAAACAAAATCGATCAAGGGGATATCTATAGATATGGTAATTGGTGATGATTGTTATAAGATAATTAACTGTATTAGTTGTTGGTATGATTTATTAGGGTTTGGAAGACCTTTTGAACAAGCAGAATGGAACCTCAGTGATTCAAGGTGCTATATAAATATCGAGAGGCTAAAGAGCATAAAAGGTGAATTTAGCTTATCTATGGATTTTTATGGAACGAAATTATATGTAAATGATGGGATTGCTTCAACGATAGATACCGATGTAAAAAAGATAGAAGACGTTAATAAAGTACTTTACTATCTTGATAGCCTCTTATTACATTTCTCCAGAATCAATAATGTGGAAAAGCATAATGGTTTTCCTGGTATGAGAGGTGTGATCACAGCTGGACATCGTCTTTTTTATGAAGTTACTAACATTGATGAATATATTAACGGTGGGGGAATTATTTCTTATCACCCAGTTGAATTTCAAATGAATACTGCGTATTCAAAGGCATATATTATTGAAGAGAGTGGATCCGCTGATGGGATAAAGGGCCCATTTTTATATGTTGATGAAATAATCTATTCGGTGATTCAAAAAATGTTCAATGGACTTGATGGATATTCTATAGAAATTAATGACGATGAACAGCAAAAAACAAAGGTAACTATCAATGCAAATCATGAGTGGTTCTTGAGGTTGGTTTTTGAAAAAGAAGCTATAAAATACGATAAAAAAGGAATCCATACTCGTTTGTATAGATTAGATAGTTATGAATCTTATTTAGACTGGTATGCGAAGAACTATCCGCCAAGAATGGGAAGGTTTATTCCTGATGAAGATTAGCGATTATAGATAATTCTGAGAAGACCTGCAATATGGATGGAGCTTAAGTATTATTAAAGGATAAAAACCGTGGAGATCAAAGAATACACAAAATATAACGAAGAAGAGATCCTTCGCCTTTATAATGCGGTTGGCTGGACCGCATATACGGAGAATATGCCTGCCCTGCGGGAAGGCTTCAAAAACTCTATGCTGGTATTGGCAGCATATGACGGAGAAGAACTTCTCGGTCTTATAAGAGCTGTCGGAGATGGGGCAACGATAGTTTTTGTTCAGGATATCCTTGTTTTCCCTGATAAACAAAGACAGGGGATCGGAACGGCTCTGCTTAAGGCGATATTGGACCGTTACCCTGATGTGCGCCAGATAGAGCTGGCAACCGATAATACGCCTAAGACTGTGGCGTTCTACAGATCAATGGGCTTTTCGGAAATGTCGGAGATCGGATGCTGCGGGTTTATGAGATGCCGGTAAGCATTTTTGTCTATCTCGTACAGATTTCCCCGGAAAAATCAGCATTATCACCATGGAATCGGCCTTGTCACGTCTGTTTTCCGATGCTATAATGGCATCGGAAAGCAGTATAACACTTCTATTTCTCTCAAATTCTTTTGCATGTCGGCGTTATCTCGACGCGGCCTGCTGTCTGAAGTAACATGTTCCGCTGCTTAACCATTCTCATTTTTTAAGCCGCAGGAATGTGTATTGCTTTGTATTCCTGTGGACTGTTTCACAGGGAGGACAACTATTTGGAGAAAGACATTACAGAAAGACTTCTGGCAGATCACAACGATGTATTTGCTGACATTATCAACGGACTCATTTTCAAAGGGGAGCAAAAGATCCGGCCTGAGGAGCTGGAGAACCGGCAGGTCAGGTCTCAGTACAAGGC